>ENA-OPEC01000125-OPEC01000125.1-human-gut-metagenome-genome-assembly--contig:-NODE-125-length-65712-cov-7.189104_pt1 | contig 65712 bp, 68 predicted proteins | sample MGYA00241622_ERZ501507 | MGnify/ENA primary metagenome ERZ501507 (study PRJEB25962, sample SAMEA2042582) | human gut metagenome | biome: human gut; feature: human-associated habitat; material: faeces... | reverse complement strand
ATGGACGCACCTCTGGTGCACCAGTTGTCACGCCAGTGGCACAGCTGGGCAGCTAAGTGCGGATCGGATAAACGCTGAAAGCATCTAAGCGTGAAGCCGTCCTTAAGATAAGATATCCCACTTTTAAGTTAAGACCCCTTGTAGACTACGAGGTTGATAGGTCTAAGGTGTAAGTTGTGTGAGCAATTTAGCCAGCAGATACTAATCGGTCGAGGGCTTAAACCTAATGAGAATATATGTTTTGTTTTTGGTTCGTTATTCAATTTTGAGGGAATATCCCTTAAAAGTCGGTGTTGATTGTGATGAGGTTCCACCTGTTCCCATTCCGAACACAGTAGTTAAGCTCATTTACGTCGAAAATACTTGGCGGGTGACTGCCCGGGAAGATAGATAGATGCCGACATAAAGAAGAAAGCACAGTTCCTGTGCTTTCTTTATATATTCCTCCTTAGCTCAGTCGGTAGAGCGCGTGACTGTTAATCACGATGCCGTTGGTTCAAGTCCAACAGGGGGAGCCATTCAAGCACTGCTCAGGCAGTGCTTTTTTGTTGCTTGAAACACGCTTAAAGCTGAGCTGCGAAGTCGGTGGCAAAGCCTGTGGTGCGCCGCCGGTGGCGGAAGAAGCGAACAGGGTTTGGCGCAGCGGTCGGCTTTTTGCGAGAACACGAGCAGAAAAAGACGGGAACCGCAAGAGAAAGCGTGACACGGCTCACGATAGAGTTGGTTTAAGCGTGGCAGCGAGAACTGGACGAATTGAAAAAATCCGCCGAGGTTGACCGTGCTAAGGTTGAGAAGATGGGCGATGATGTGGCTGTTATGGAAACGCTGATTTATAATGTTCAGCGACTTACGAATTATGAAGAAAAACAGAATGAAATTCAGCGCAGGCGGTCTACTGAATTGGAATAACGATAGAAAGGCGGTGATAACAATGGCTGTTTGCGATATTCCTGATTACGAATTTGAAAACCTCGCACGAAGCTTTCTGCCTGCAATGCAGAAATATTTTTCAAGCGAGGAGGGAATGGCGGCTTATGAAAAGTGGCTGTCAGAACAGGAAGAAGAAACTTTAGAAACAGAAGAAGCAAAAGCAGCCTGAAATATAATTTGGATTTGGGGACATAGGTCTTTATTCAGACTATAATTTTATGCCCGATGGGCAGAGACAATTTTTGCGAAAGCAAATCCTTGCCTAAGTATCTTTATTATACCGCATTCCACGGATATATACATTGATTTTATAAGAATATATGGTATAATGTAAGATATGGGGGTGAGGATATGATAAGAATAGCTGTTTGCGATGATTTTAAGGATACAGTCAATCAAGTGAATGGGTATTTGTCTGAATACCAACAGCTTAGGAATCGAAAGCTCGATATTAAATCTTTTTTCAACGCAGAGGATCTGTGGGAATATTTAAGGAAAAATCGCTGCGATCTGATAATCCTTGATATCGAGCTTGTTAAGATGAATGGCGTGGAACTTGGACATCTTATTAGAACGGAACTGAAAGATAATATTATAAAAATTGTCTACATATCAGCCAAAAACTGTTATGATCGTCTACTTTTTGATGTACAACCTCTTAATTTCCTTCAAAAACCCATAGACAAAGAAAAGCTGTTTAAAATGATTGACTTGACCATACAGCTTTCAAACAATAATGAACGGTTCTTTACATTTGAAAATAAGCAGGGGGCATTTAGAATAAAATTTAGTGATATACTGTACTTTGAGAGCTTTGACCACGATATAAAAATCGCATCAGCAAGCGGAAACTATGAATTTAAATCCACTCTGTCGGAAGTAATGAAGCAGCTATCCAATTCGAGATTTTTACAAGTGCATCGTTCTTACATTATAAATTACAACAACACAAGCCATATTAAATATGAAGAAATAACCATGTCGAACGGCGACAAAATACCTGTCAGCAGAGACAGGCGTAAGGAAGTACGGAAAATCATATCCGAGTGGGAAGGAGTAGGGGTAGGAATATGAATGAGTTTATGCTATACACGTTAACCTATCTGTTTTCACAGGCATTGGGAATATATTCAATCTATAAACTGGTGAGAGCATTTTTTGAAGAATGCATAGTTAAAAGGTGTGTTGAAGTGGGTGCGTTTGTGGGATATTATGTGTTGACTTCTTCGTTATATCTAATTGTAAACGTTCCTATAGCAAATTTTGTAGTGAATATTATATCGGTTTTCTTGCTGACGTTTATGTATTCCTCATCGATTAAGAAAAAACTCCTTGTAGATGTTTTGACTTACATCTTTATGGCTGGAGTAGAAATGCTGGTTGTTACCCTAACCGGATACATTAGTTTTTCAATTACACAAACAAATGATTACCATTCAATATTTGGAATCGTAGTTATAAATATTTTAAAATATGTTGTATCAATGGCGGTTAGCGGATTTAAGAATATAAAGAATGGCAACACATTGCCTGTGTCATATTGGGTGCTGCTTTTGGTTATACCGGTTTCATCTCTGTTCATGCTTGTGGTGATTTTCCAATCCGACGGACTTGTTATATATCAAATTACGCTTTCAGTCATTGCCGTGTTAATTATTAACTCCACCGTGTTTTTTTTATTTGACAGATTGGCGAAATCACTTCTGGAAAAACAAGAAAAGGAGTTTGTGGAACAACAGAACAAATATTATGAGAATCAGTTGGAGCTTATAAACGTTTCACTTGAAAATTCAAGCATTCTGCGGCACGATATGAAAAATCATTTGCAAGCCATATTTACAGATATTAAAAACGGAAACATTATCGAAGCTCAACAACATATCTCAGACATAACAGATGTCTATAATTCAGATGGCGAAATAATACACACCGGGTATCCCGCAATTGATAGCATAGTCAATTTCAAACTGCAATCCGCAAGGAAAAACGTAGTGAAAGTCAATGTCAGCTCCACTCTTCCGCAGGGGTTGAACATTTCCTCTTTTGATTTAACCGTTATCTTTGGCAACTTGATAGACAACGCTTTACAAGCGGTTTCGCTTGTTCCAGAAAACAAATTCATAGATTTAGCCTTACACTATTCCAAAGGAATGATGCTGATAAAGGTCTCCAATCCCTTTATCAATGAGATAAAAAAATCTGGCGACAAAGTAATAACCACAAAAAAGGATAAGAAAAATCATGGATATGGATTGACAAGCGTTAAAGAAGTTGTTGAAAAATACAACGGAACGATCGACATTATCCCTGAAAACAACATTTTTACTGTTACAGTTGTTCTTTATGTCGATTGAATTGTGAACAACAGGCTCGTGGGAATAATCCCATGAGCTTGTTTTTTTACAGTTCACGTTCGATTTATATACAGTTCACGATTTACTCCTTGAAAAATCAGCCAATTTTATATAGAATAATGTTAGGCAAGTTATGGAATGCTTGTCAAAACAGAAAGGACGGTTTCGTTATGAAAAACCAAAAAGCAATTACCAAAGCAATAGGCATTAAAAAGGCGATTGCAGCTGCAACTAAGATGGCAACAGCAGTCAATTTTAATTCGGCTTGTATGTTTGTTGCTTACCAGCCGAAGCTGCCTAAAGATGCAAAAAAGCTCCGCAATTTCTGATTATGGAGCTTTTAGCAAGGCTGGCGGGCAAAATTGTAAACAACCTTGTTCATAGCGGCGTGATCAAAGAGGAAGACGCGGAGATATACATATACGGTATAAATCAAATACTGACATCTGTGCTCAGCGTGTCTTCCGCTTTGATTATCGGATTGATTTTCGGTGTGTTTCCTGAGATCGCGGTATTCATGGCGGCTTATATTCCGCTGAGATCGTTTGCGGGCGGATATCATGCCAAAACGCCTTTGAGTTGTTATGTTTTTTCTGTAATAATGCTGATTGTTGTTTCAATCGGTTTGAAATATCTACATTTAGCGGATTGGGTATACTATGCCGTTTTGGTAGCAGCAACACTTGTTGTGCTTGTACTATTTCCCGTTGAGGATAGGAACAAACCGTTAGATGAAATCGAGCATAGGGTATACAAAAAGCTGACAATACTTATAGCGGCAACAGAACTTCTGATTGGGATTGTGCTAAAACTAATGGGAATGGATAATCTGTTTGTTGCTGTGGTATACTCGTTTGTCGTGTTGAGTTTTATGCTTGTTGCAGGAAAAGTTAAGAACCATTGATCTGTTGATCCTTGGTTCGGTATTTACCTGAAGGGAGGCGAATATTATAATTTACACAAGTGTTAAAGTAAAAGGTTTTTGGGTTGAGTATTGCCGAATTTTGCAAAAGTCTTAAGCACTATGAACGAAAGAAAGGTTGTGTACTATGTTTAGCAAAATCAAGCACGGGTTTGACAGGAAAGCCAAAAGATTGGTTGCACTCATGCTCGCAGCATCAATGCTTTGTGGAATAGCGGGCTGCACTAAAGAACCATCGGAATCTCCTGCGGATATCAATGACACTTCGATTGAACTATCCAACGACAATGACGAAATTGGTTTTGATATTGATAGGGTTCGAAAAAATATCATTATCAAGGGGCAAACGATTGAAATTCCCGTTAAACTCGGCGAAATACCCGAGGGTTGGAGCTACAAGTTATATGACGAGAATGACGTTTACCTTCGGGAAAATCAGTTCTTGGCAACAATGTATTACAACGGAAATGAAATGTATATTGCCGCTTTGGAAAACTTTTTTCCCGATAAGCCGAAGGAAAGTATTATCTATAATTTAACCATAGAAACAGATGATTGCTCAATAGATGGATTAGTTCCGTTTAAAAGTACAAAGCAAGAAGTGGTTAAAAGATATGGCGAACCCGTTCCAACGGCTAGTGATGATGAATACTATCTTTACGGAATAGTGAACGGAGAAAATAAGGTTGGCGGTAGAATAAACGACCATAGTTTAGGTATTCGATTTGACGAGAGTGATATCATTACTGAAATCAGCATAACTTATGCCGATTTGAGTGTTAATTATTGTCCAGCATACTTGATGCAAGATTTGGCTAATTTAACAACTTCTAAACAATTGGAGAACTATCCGACGTTTGGATTTGATACAAGAGGCAAGTATGCCGATGCAAAAACTTCGTTTATTGTTTCAAGTGGCTTTGGTGCGGATTTTGTAGTGTGTGGTATGGTTGATCCACATATGCAACCCACATATTACCTCATTGCTCATAACACACCTGAATCGCAATATGATTCTGAATAGGAGGTGAGAACGTGAAGTCAAACTTAAAAAAACACATTCTGATGACTGCACTAAACATTGTGGTTGTTGTTGTGTACTTTGCAATAAGCTTTTTTGCCTTACCTAATATTCCAGGCATCGGAAAATCTATCAGTACAGATTTAGATGTTATAATAATTAGTATGCCTATTTTGGTGATTTCGATTATCATGTTGATTAATGAGCAGCATTTGTGGTTATGGATTGTGCCAGATATCATCTACTGTGTTCTTATGATTACAACCTCAAATGATAATTATCATCCATACGGAATAGGTGTATTTGGGTTTGATCCATTAAATCGAACTTATGAAAGGGATATTGCGCTTATTGAGAGCATTATAGTTTTGGCTATAATGCTAATAGTGCAATCAGTCGCCAAATTGCTAACCAGACTAATAAAAAGAAAAAAGGAGGGTGGTAAAGGAAAATCATAATTGATTTATTCGTGATATAAGCGTAAGTTTTGATGAAACTATTTTACAAGGTGGTAAAACCGCAGACAAAACAATAAGCTTGTGGACACTGAAATCCGTGTATCAGAATAATTTTTCTTTTACCGGTGTCGCCAAATTCAAGAATTTTCATAAAGAAACATCCTTTCAAATTCCGATTTATCGGGCAGATTAACTGCTCTTATAAACTCATTATACTACGCATTCCCACTTTTTTCAACCACTTTTCCAATCAAATTCCCATCGGCACAGCCTCGTCAATATCCGCCTCCCGCTTAGGCTTTGTGATCCCCATAAACTGCTTAAGGGAATGCTTTCAAGCCGAAATTCTCGGACATTCTGCGTCGCCTCCTTGAAAATGGGCATAAAAAAAGAGCCTTGCGGCTCGGGGGATATAGGAAAAGGGGCAACCGTGCGTGGTTGCTCCTTTAGTGCGTTAAACTGTTCGATAAATGGGGATTTACCTCTCTATTCCAAAAATACCTTATCCAATTCATCCATCATAATCCCCGGATTAAATAACGAATTTTCACAATGAAATTTACCCTTGAAACATTTTATCGTTGCTGCAGGATAATATTTTTTTACAAGCTTTGCTGATTTCTTTGCAAGCATTTCGTTGAATGTTGTTCCGTGAAAATAATAGACTGCTGTACTTGGGGTGCGTATGGTATTGCTCAAATTAAAATCTGCTATGCAGCTTATGGAATTCCGAATTGTTAAATCAGACATATTATCAAGAATAGCGATAAAATGTTCAAAGTGTTCTGCAGGACAGATTTTTTTCGCATTATTCAAGGTTTTGGTGTCACGCTTCTGCGATTTGTGAGTAACATCAAGATAGAAATTCATAGTAAAGTTTTTTACAAAGTTGTTTTCTGATACTAACGGCGAACCATCGAAAATAACTTTTTCAAAGGATAATCTGCCATTCTGCCACAAAGTTGCAGTAAGCACTCCGCCCATTGACATTCCAAATACGGCATAAATGTTATTCCCATATCGTTGGAGAATATATTCCTCAATTTCCTTTGCGTCAGAAGTAAAAGAAATAAAATCTTCTTTAACCTCCGGATTATGCCCTGACATTATAGGTACAATGATATGAAATCTGTTTTTATAGTATTCTATGTATTTGTTCCACACTTGCCAAGGACACTGAAATCCGTGTATCAGAATAATTTTTCTTTTACCCGTGTCGCCAAATTCAAGAATTTTCATAAAGAAACATCCTTTCAAATTCCGATTTATCGGGCAGATTAACTGCTCTTATAAACTCATTATATTACGCATTCCCACTTTTTTCAACCACTTTTCCACTCAAATCCCCACCGGCACAACCTCGTCAATATCCGCTTCACGCTTAGGCTTTGCGACCCTATAAAAACTTGAAGTAGGATTACAACAGTTTTTCTAATTCTATCAGTAACTTTTCTTTCATATCTTCTAATTCTGTCTTTGAAGGGCGGTTATTATCATTGTACATTTTTTCCATAGGATACCACCAAACAGGTCCTTTTCCGTTGTTGCCATAGTTTTCTATATCTCCGCTTTTCCTTGGGAATAGGTGCCAGTGCAGATGTGTATCGCCATTGCCTAACAATTCATAGTTCATTTTTTCTGCTCCAAAAGCGTTTGAAACTGCTTCGGCGACTATGGACATTTCCTCTAAAAACTTAATCTTTTTCGAATGGTTTAATTGAAACAGTTCTGTTTTGTGTTCTTTGCAAAGAAATAATGAGTAGCCCTTAAAATGCTGATTATCGCCAATAACTACATAGCCTGTTTGCAATTCTTTAACGAAGTATGGATTCGTACCATTGTTGATCATTTTAATTCTGTCGCATATAAAGCACATACTCTAAACCTCTCATTTCCTGTTTGTCCGGAATAATAACTGCTTGTTCAAGACTATTATAGCATAATCCTTTATGTTATTCTGCTTTATAAATGAAAAAATTATAAAATCTTTTCCATATACCCACAGGTAAAAGGGAAAAAATCATATTTTTTGGTTCCTGTATGTGTAAATCCGAATTGCTCATACCAATTTTTTAATTTTTTGTTTTCCTCGACTATTCCGATGTTGATTTTTACGCAATTTGTTTTTTTGGCAGTATTAAAGGCATGAAATAACAGCTCTTGACCGATTTTTCTGTGTCTGTATGCCGGAAGTACACATAAATTATTTAGCTCACACTCATTATTACTCTGCAATAGCAATGAATAGTAGCCAACAATTTTCCCGTTATCCCAAAAGGCATACATACGTCTATGCTCACCGAATAAATGCCACTTTAATCTTTCTTCCGTCGTTGCGAATGCTGTGAATTTAGGTGCATTTTCAGCGGTAAAGCCAAACTCGTCAGCAACTGTGGCAAAGCTGACTCTGATTACATTTACACATTCGCAAATATCTTTTTCATTCACTTCCTCTATCATGGTAAGTACCTCCGAATTTCGATTTAGGAGCAGTGCGTTGGTTCTTAAATAAATTGTATCATATAAAACTTAGTAATTCAAGGAAGATTTGCAAAAAGGCTCAGCAATCACTTGATGATGTATGAGAAAGAATTTCAAGCGTTCACGTTTACTGCTCATCAAGCCTTTTAACAGCTTAAATGATGCGGACAAACAAGCCGTGAATATTAAGCTCTCGTATTAGGCGGATATTATGGACGCACACTGTCTGAAAGAAAAATTTTTCACTGTTTTGCGAAGCAGTGCCGAACAGGCTGAAACAATGCTGTCAGAGTGGATACATATTGCCGAGATAAGTTCACTTGAAGATTTCCAGTATTACATCCGAACGCTGAAATCGTAGTTTGACGGTATTATCTGTTCATTTGCTACAGTTACATCTATGGCTTCACCGAAGGCTGTAACAACAAGGTTAAAGATTTAAAGAGAAATGCTTACGGTTACAGAAATTTCAGAAGATTACGTAACCGTATTCTCCACATTTTTTCTCATAAAAATTATCAGCGGATTCTTGATCCGAACCCGCTGACGCAATTTTCTGCTTTTTTTGTACTCAGACTATTGACAAAGAGCCTAAAGTAAATTATACTGAAGATAAGCTAAATAAACTGAAAAGGCAAACATTATTTAGCCATCTTAAAACCAATTTATTTATTATGTTTTTTAAGGAGCGTGCAGCTATGAACAACAAAACGAGATCCTCAATACAATTCAAAAGAATGCTTTCATTACTGATGACATTCTTCGTGTTGGCATTAAGCATTAGTGGCGTTAGTGGCATTAGCGGTTTTAGCACTACAGCATCCGCAGCGAGCAATGGATTCTATGTTAATGGAACATCCATCTATGATGCAAACGGCAACATATTTAAGATGCGTGGTTTGAACATACCGCATGCGTGGTTCAGTTCTTATACAGAAACATCTATTAAGGCGGCTGCATCTTTGGGAGCCAACACTGTGAGAGTTGTATTATCTGATGGTCAGATATACAGCAAAACCTCTTCCGGTGAGGTTGAGTATATAGTTAATCTTTGCAAGCAGAATAACCTGATTTGCATACTTGAGGTACATGATACAACCGGTAGTGACAGCACATCATATCTTAATAATGCTGTAAACTATTGGATCGAGCTTAAAAATCTTCTTAATTCCAACACTAAATATGTCATTCTTAACATTGCAAATGAATGGTATGGCTCGTGGAATGGAAGTGCATGGGCAGAAGGATATAAGTCAGCAATCAAGTCTTTGCGAAATGCCGGAATAAACAATATGCTGATGGTTGACTGCGCCGGCTGGGGACAGTATCCTGATTCGATCAAGTACAATGGCAAAGAAGTATTTAACGCAGATTCACAGAGAAATACGGTGTTTTCTATCCATATGTATGAATATGCAGGTGGGGATTCAACAACTGTAAAAACTAATATTGATAATGCGCTCTCTATCGGCGTTCCGGTCGTAATCGGTGAATTCGGAGCACAGCACACAAACGGCGATGTAGATGAGCAGACCATCCTGAACTATTGTGCGCAAAAGGGTGTCGGCTACCTTGGATGGTCATGGAAAGGAAATGGTTCGGGTCTTGAGTATCTTGATATTTCAAATACATGGGATGGATCCAGCCTGACAGATTGGGGCAATACCTTATTTTATGGTACAAATGGAATAAAGAGCACCGCTTCTGTTTGTTCCGTATATGGAGGTTCGGGCTCAAGCAATTCATCTTCATCAAACAGCTCCTCTTCGACTTCCAATTCTAGTTATACCTCTCTGTTTTACGGTTCAGCTTCAGCTTCCGGATGGAATCAGGCTGTTTCGGTTGCAACTACTCGGGCGGGTGGAAGTTTTGATCCGGCTAACATAAAAGCCGGCGGCAATTTCTATGTTGAGTATAAAGGAACAAGCGGTAAGGTTGAATTGATTCTTCAGAGTTATTCCGGTGGTGCCACATGGGCGAAGGTCACTGCAAGCGAAACCGGAACAGCAAACGGAAATTACTTTGCAAAGTATTCATATGAGAACTGCGTATCTGCTTTCGGCAATAGCAATTTCTCAAGTTACCTTGACATGATACATGTGGGTGCCGCAGGTGCAAGCCTTAAAGTGGTTTCTGTATGTTATGATTATGGTACTTCATCTGGCAGTTCTTCCGGAAATGTTTATACCGATTCAAACGGAGCTGTGATAGGTCTTGACGGTACATATTACATTAAGAGCGTACACAGCGGCAAATACCTTGATGTTGCAGCAGGACGCTCTGCAAATGGTACAAATATTCAGCAGTATCAGTTTAATGGCAGCGATGCACAGAAATTCAAGCTTGTTGGTGATGGTAATGGATATTATTCTATCCTCACAGCTTGCTCGAATTACAACAGCGGTATTGACGTATATGCCGAAGGCACTTCCAACGGCACTAATATAATACAGTGGAAGCATAGCGGCGGAGATAATCAGAAATTCCAGATTGTCAAAATAGGCGATGCGTATGCTATCAAGACAAAGATCACAAGTTGCTATTCGTGCTTAGATGTGTATAACTGGAGCACGGCCAATGGCGGCAACATAGCTCAGTATGAATATGGGGGCGGTAATAACCAGCTTTGGTATCTTGAAGCGTGTTGATTAACTTGTCGTAAGCTAAAATGCTATTAATTTTAAATAGTTTATTACAGGTTAAAAATCAAAACAACTGAAATGGTGTTTATTATATTCAGCAAAATCAAGCGAGGGTTTGACAGGGAAGGTAAAAGGGCGGTTGCGCTGTTGGCAACGATAACTTTGCTATGTAGTTTCACGGGATGTTCTAACGGTGAAACACCATCTCCAACGGACCGCAATATAACCTCGGTCGGTGTGTCGAATAGCGTAAATGAAACCGGATTTGACATTGATAGAGTTAGAAAAAGTATTGTCATTAAAGGACAAACGATTGAAATTCCCGTTAAACTTGGCGAAATACCAGAGGGTTGGAGCTACAAATTATATGACGAGAAGGACGTTTACCTTCGGGATAATCAGTTCTTGGCAACAATGTATTACAACGGAAATGAAATGTATATAGCCGCTTTGGAAAACTACAACAAAAATAAACCTGAAGAAAGTATCATCTATAATTTAACAATATATGAAAGCGATTGTTCGATTGATGGATTAGTTCCGTCTGAAACCACAAAGCAAGAAGTGGTTAAAAGATATGGCGAACCGCTCTCCGGAGTTGGTAATGAGCATTATTATTACTATGGCATAGTAAATGGCGAAAATAAAACCGGCGGTAGGCTTAATGATCATAGTATTGGCGTGAGGTTTACCGAAGATGATCTCATTAAATCGATCAGCATAACTTACGCAGATTTGAGTGTTAATTATTGATGAGAGAAAAATAATACAGCAAAAGAATTTTAGTGTGGACTTAGAAAAGGAACTTACGGATACATCTTTATGATGTGGTCGATTGCTGTAAGGGATACATCGGACACTTTAAAAATCAAAACGGTTTGCAGATGGCTGACTTGATTCAGCCGCCTGCAAACCGTTGTTTTATATTTTAACCGTGAACATAAGCATATTGGTGTTTTGTTTATCTGTGGTGTCGGTGCGGGATTCTGTAGCGGAGGCAGATACATTTTCAGCGGTTATCGAGCCTTTGTGGAGTTCGGCTATTGCCTGAGCCACCGATAAGCCTATGCCGTAGCCGCCGTTTTTCTGCGTTCTTGCGCTGTCGCCCCGATAAAAGCGGTCGAACAGCTTTTCGGGGTGGTCTATAGGCTCGCAGGTGTTGGCGATGCTGAGGGTTATGTTCTTTCCGCTGCCGTAAAGCTCAGCCCTTATGACACCTCCGCTTTCGGTATATTTGACCGCATTGTCAAGCAGTACCGTCATAAGCTGTACTATACTGTCACGGTTGCCGCTGAGCCTGATGCCTTTTTTTATGTTCTGTTCAATCATTATGCCTTTGAGGGCGGCAGGCTCTATAAATGCGCCGACGGTATCTTCTGCCGCAGTGCTTATATCGAATTCGCACATCGGGAGCTTTGTTGAGCTTTCATCCATTTTGGCAAGCATCAGCAGATTCTGCATAAGTCCGCTGAGTCTGAGCGTCTGCGCACGGATATTCTTGCTCCACTTGTTTTCGCCGTTGTGAAGCTCCATTGCATCTGTATTGGCAAGGATAATGGCAAGCGGCGTCTTAATTTCGTGACCTGCGTTTGTGACAAACTGCTTTTGCTTTTCGATGCTTCGTGCAACAGGGGCGATAGTTTTGCGGGAAAGAAGAATTACGAGCAGCAGCATCATAAGCCAGCCGAATATTCCTGCACCGACCGATATAAACAGTACGGTAAAGAAGGAGCTTATCTGCATACCGTTGTCAAGCAGGATGATAACCTTTCCTTCTGCACGCTTAGTTTCGCTTATCCTGTACAGAAAGCCGCTGTATGTGCCTGTTCCCGCAGCGGTATTTTTAAGTGCTTCGGTAATAGCGGTCGCTTCTTCCTCGGTAAGCGAGGAGATATGAGTTACATCCGTCCTTATGATATTGCCGTTTTTGTCAATCGCAACGGCGGCATAGCGTGCAGAATCCACTGCGTTTTTATCATGTCTGCCAAAGCCGTTGTTCTTTTTATCGTCGGGCGGTTTAGTTCCATTGTCCTGCGGCGGAAAATCGGGATTATTCTGACTGCCGGATGCATCGGTTGTATCTGCGTTCCACTTTGTTGAGGTTTCAAAGCTGTAGCAGAGCATTTCCATAAGCCTGTCGTTATCGCCACTGGTGGTGAGATAATTGAAAACGTTTATTCCGCCGATAAGCACGACAAGCAGAATTGTTACCGCCAGCATAGCGGATATGATAAACTTTTTCTGCAGCTGTTTTACCATCAGTCAGCATCCCCGATCTTTGCAAGAGTATAGCCAACACTGCGCTTGGCTCGGATCTCAATATCAGCACCGATAGCGGCAAGACGTTTTCTTACATAGGATATATATACCCATACTGCGCCGCTCTCTGCATCGCTCTCATAGCCCCAGACCTTTACGAGAATATCCTCAGTGGAAAGATAGATGCCCTTGTTGAGCATAAGAAGCTCCATCAGCTTGTATTCTATCTTGGGCAGGACAATAGACTGCAACGGTCCTTTAAGCTCACAGCTGCTGAGATTGAGCGACACATTGCCGAATGTCATTATATCGGGCGTGAACCTGTCTTTCCTGCGGAGCATTGCTCTGACACGGGAAAGAAGCTCGCCCATCACAAACGGCTTCGGCAGGTAATCGTCCGCACCCATATCAAGCCCTGCTATCCTGTCCTCGACCTCAGCCTTTGCGGTAAGCAGGAGAATGGGAGTGGTGTTCCCCTCGCTCCTTAGTGTTTTAAGCACCTCCAAGCCGCTCTTTTTCGGCATCATTATATCAAGAATTATCCCGTCATACTGCTCGGCTCTTGCGTAATCAAGAGCGTCAGCACCGTCATAAACCGTGTCTACCGTATAATTATGATAGGTCAGAATGTCGGTCACAGCCTCAGCCATACTGACCTCATCTTCTGCAAACAGGAGCTTCATAATATCACCGTCCTTTATGATATTGATATTATAGTGCGGTTAGCTTAGAACAGCCTTAGAGCGTATGAGATTTTATGCGAAATCTAAAGCTCAGCATTTACTTATATCCGGCGAACGTTGCCGGAACAATCAGGCATATACAAAAAAAGCTGCCGCAGTGCGACAGCTTTTAAAAGCATTAATTATTCTGCAGATGTTTCTGTGCTTGTTTCAGATGAGGATTCGGCTACTGAGGAATCAGCAGAAGAAGCGTCAGTTGAAGAAGCGGAAGAATCTGTCGATGAAGCATCGGAAGATGCCGATGAAGCTGAGGAATCGTCACTTGTAACGGAAGATGTTACAGATGATGTTGCGGAGCTTGTTGTCGAAGAATTATCCGACTTGCTGAAGTTACCGCTGTACATAACGACGAAGTTAACAACGAGAGCCACAACAAAGAAAATAACTGCGGCAATCTTTGTAAGTCTGTTCAGCTTAGCCTCGTTTGAACGGCCTGAATTTCTCTGATAATAGTTGTCTGCACTACCGCCTGTGATCGTCTGCGACATACCCTGCTTTGTATCCTGCATAAGTACCACGAGTACGATGAAAACACAGGCAACAATCAGAACAATAGCACTGATTATTTCTAATATTCCCATTTATATGTCCTCCTTATAGGAATACGGGTAAGTCCGAGATCTGTTTGTCGTACAAACCCAAAATTATTCTAACACGCAAATGCTATTATAACATAAAAGGAAATGAAATGCAAGTGTTTTCGGGAATTATTTTAAAGCGGAAAGAGCTTTTTTTCCTATATCGTGGCGGTAATGTGCCTTTTCAAAGCTGATCGTATCCACTGCCTTATAAGCTGTGTCGAGCGCTTCCTTTAATGTATCGCCGTAAGCGGTAATGCCGAGAACACGTCCTCCTGCCGTAAGGAACTTTCCGTCCTCCAGTTTTGTGCCTGCGTGGTAAACGAATGCACCCTCGCACTGACCGTTTTCGTCAAGTCCGCTTATCACCTTGCCTGTTTCATACTTTTCAGGGTAGCCGCCGCTTGCCATTACAACGCAGGCGCACGATTTATCGCTCCACTTTATATCAAGTGCATCGAGTTTTTCTTCCCATACAGCTTCGATTATATCCATAATATCCGTTTCAAGCAAGGGGAGAACCACCTGTGTTTCTGGATCACCGAAGCGGCAGTTGTATTCAATCACCTTTGCACCGTTCGGGGTCAGCATAAGACCGAAGTAAAGGCAACCCTTGAACGGTCTGCCCTCAGCCGCCATAGCCTTTATAGTAGGCAGGAATATCTTTTCCATACATTCCTGCTGTTTGTCGGGGGTGTAGAGGGGGTTGGGCGCTATCGTACCCATTCCGCCGGTGTTAAGACCCTCATCGTTGTCATAAGCACGCTTGTGATCCATAGAACTTATCATAGGCTTTACTGTCTTTCCGTCTGTGAACGCAAGAACGGTTACTTCGGGACCTGTCATAAATTCTTCGACAACTATTTCACTGCCGGATTTGCCGAATTTTCCGTCAAGGAGCATTGAACGTACTGCGTTTTCTGCCTCCTGCTCGTCCTTTGCGATTATAACGCCCTTGCCGAGTGCAAGACCGTCACACTTGATAACGGCAGGGAAGCTGTTCTGCTTTTTGATATATGCTATAGCCTCATCTGCGTCCGTGAAGGTTTCATAAGCCGCAGTGGGAATGTTGTACTTCTTCATCAGAGCCTTCGAGAAAACCTTACTGCCCTCAAGAATAGCGGCATTTGCTCTCGGTCCGAAGGTCTTGAAGCCCTCTGCGTTTAGCTTGTCCACCATACCCATAACCAGCGGATCGTCGGGGGCTACGAATACATAGTCGGGTCTGAGCTTCTTTGCAAGTTCAACACAGCCGTCAATATCGGTTGCCTTTACATTAAAGCACTCGGCATATTTCGAGATACCGCCGTTGCCGGGTGCGGCATACAGCTTGTCTACCTTCTTAGATTTTGCAAGGGCTGTTATTATGGCGTGTTCTCTGCCGCCTCCGCCTATTACAAGTACGTTCATGTTAAAAATACCTTTCTTTCTTTTGATTTATTCATTATTCGATGATAAGGCCAAGCAGCTTTGCGAACATTGCCGCCTGCCACACATCGACCTTTGCGCCTTTTAGCTCCGCTCCCGTATCGGAAACGGTAAGACCTTCGATATTACAGGAGGTGAAGTCAAGCCCTGCAAGCTTTGTGCCGAAAAACACAGACCTTGCCAGCGTAACGTTTTTAAACTCCGTCTGTTTTATCTCACACGAAGAAAACAGAGCGGAGGAGAAGTCGGTATCTGTCACAGCTACCGATTGCAGCTTTGAACGCTGAAAATCCGACAACTCAAAGCTGCCCCCGTCAAAGCTGACGTTTTTATAAAACGAGTATTTGAAAGCTGTTCCGACCGCCTTACAGGAGATGAACGAGCAGGCTTTGAAATAGCTTTCGGAAAAATCGCTGTTTGAAATATCGCAGCCCTTGAAAACGCAATCTATAAAAGTGCATCCGGAAAAATCGCAGGCTGTAAAGCGGCATCCGTGGAACAGGCAGTTTCTGAAACAGATAGCCGAAAAATCGGTTTCGGCGCATATCAGCCTCGAAAAATCCGCCGCAATAAAATCCGATTCGTCATCACGCACTTTTGAAAGCTCGGCATCAATATCAGTTACCGCAAAAAGATTATCGGGAAGCTTCGGAGCGGTCAATGACGCAGATAATGACTTTAATTCTGCTGTCATGTGTTTACGGAATTGTCAAACGACATTGACCCGAGCGTGTATTCAAGCGCCTTTGTGACTGCTTCTTCGTTATTGTCAAGGTGCAGAGCAATCAATGTGTACACTTTATTGCCGTGACGGGCAAAATATATGTGCTGTGTTGCGGCAACGGAATTATCTCCGTCCGAGGATTTTACAGTTCCGTAAAATGCGTCGGTGTTGCCGATTTTAACCATGCTCTTGGTCGATGAATCGACATTATCGCCAACGACATAATAACTCATGAATTCCTCGCCGATCTCGGCTACCGTTCTGCCCTTTGTATCTTCGTCCTCATCGCTGCACATAGCAACGATATTGGATGTGATCTCGCCGTCATCGGAATAATGTACAAGATAAAGCTCGTTTTTATCTTCTTCATATTCGCTGACGCCGGTATTGAAGTATACTCCGTCATCGTACATCAGAGAAAATTTGTTTATTTTATACTTGGTCGGACTTCCAACGGGGGTATACTGAGCAGGGGCAGGGGACGGTTTTTTCGTTTCGGACTTGTCGGTAATTGACGTGTTCGAGGTTTCGGGCTTTGCGGTCGTTGTTTCCGCTTTGGTTGTTTGCGTTGATGTTGCCGCAGTAGTTACTGCGGTAGTCTGAGGTATCACTGTCTGGGGAACGGGGGTTGTTGATGATGTGGTCCGGCTATCCGGATTTATGCCAAGCGGGTTTTCAATCGTTTTGGAGCAACCGCACATTCCTGCGAGAATTGATGCGGCACAAATCAATAATAGTGCTTTTTTCATCGGTCTTTCCTTTCTTCCGCTTTTATCGGCGGATGTTGAAGAATATAGAACGGTGTGGACTGTATTGTGAAAAATTCTGCGTATGACGGCATTATGTATCGGAATAACAGCGTGGTAGTTTTGGTAGTAACCGTCACGGTATAGCCTTTTTGCTTTGTAAACAAGGTCATAGGCTTGTAGGTCACGTTCTCAACGTCCGTGTATTTGAAAATATAGGTATGGCGTTTGCTTGCAATACGCATAAGACGTTCATCGGCATAGTAGCTGTACTGTTGTTCGCCGCCTGCAACTATCATTATATACCATATCGGCAGTATCGGCAGAATTACAGCGAGAGCAATTTTGATTATTATGATTGATATGTTACCTGCTACTGCGCCTCCGCCGAAAAGTACACCCAGTGAATACAGGGCGAACATCACTTCAAAGATACACGCTATTGCTATTTTCAGTGCAGCAAACTGTGACAGTACCCGAAACGTACCGCTCTGCCTGAATTCAAATCTGCCGTCAAGGATGTCTTTATCTGTGTAAGTGAAATGCATAGTGATACCTTTATTGTAATTTAAAAATAACGGGCGGACGTGCCGCCCGTTTACTGAGCTTATCAGTGGTGGAAAAGTCTGATTCCCGTGAATGCCATTGCGATACCGTACTTGTTGCAGGTGTCGATAACATTATCGTCACGGATAGAGCCGCCGGGCTGTGCTATGTATTCAACACCGCTTCTGTGCGCTCTTTCAATGTTGTCACCGAAGGGGAAGAATGCGTCTGAGCCGAGCGCTACGCCCTTCATTGTTGCAAGCCACGCTTTCTTTTCTTCTGTCGTGAATACGGCGGGCTTTACCTTGAAGATGTTTTCCCATGCGCCGTCTGCGAGAACGTCCATATAATCTTCACCGATGTAAAGGTCGATAGCGTTATCTCTGTCGGCACGTCTTATGTTATCTACAAACTGTAAGCCCATAACCTGAGGTGACTGTCTTAAGTACCAGTTGTCAGCCTTTGTACCTGCAAGACGTGTGCAGTGGATTCTTGACTGCTGACCTGCACCGATACCGATAGCCTGACCGCCGCAAGCATAAGCTACGGAGTTTGACTGAGTGTACTTTAATGTGATCATTGCTATTGCAAGATCTATCTTTGCGCTCTCGGGTATATTCTTATTCTCGGTCACAATGTTTGAGAACAGCTTATCGTCAATAACCAGCTCGTTTCTGCCCTGCTCGAAAGTAACGCCGAAAACCTGCTTACGCTCGATAGGCTCAGGAACGTACTCGGGGTCGATCTTGATTATATTGTAGTTGCCCTTTTTCTTTGACTTGAGAATTTCAAGCGCTTCGGGATCGTAATCGGGAGCGATAACACCGTCGGAAACTTCACGCTGTATTATCTTTGCCGTTGAAACATCGCACTTGTCCGACAGAGCGATGAAGTCGCCGTATGATGACATTCTGTCGGCACCTCTTGCTCTTGCATAAGCGCAGGCAAGGGGTGACAGCTCGCCGAGATCGTCTACCCAGTATATCTTCTTGAGCGTGTCTGTGAGGGGAAGTCCTACAGCGGCGCCTGCGGGTGAAACGTGCTTGAATGATGTTGCGGAGGGAAGCCCTGTAGCCTTCTTAAGCTCGCTTACAAGCTGCCAGCCGTTGAAGGCATCCATAAAGTTTATATAACCGGGCTTGCCGTTAAGCACTTCGATAGGAAGTGAATTTCCGTTTGCCATGAATATTCTTGACGGCTTCTGATTGGGGTTGCAGCCGTACTTTAACTGAAGTTCGTTCATTGTAGTAAAGTTCCTTTCGCTTACTTGTTTTTGTTTACTATGCGTGATTCATACTTGCCTGTGGCAATGTCGATATAACGTGTAAAGAGTGAAACCTTGTTGTCTGCATTGAGGTTTTCCCATACCATTGATGTGAACGTGTCTATATCCGTATCGGGAATAACCACTGTTTTAGGCTCGCCTTCGTAGCTCGGCAGGGGGTTGCCGTCACACTTGTAGGTGTGAATGAACTTGCCCTTGCCGTTTAAGGGATTGCTGTAAGCGTAGGTGTATCTCTGACATGATGAGCCGTCGCCGTCTGCGCTCTTTAAGATAGACATTGCAAAATTCATTTCGCCGTTGTCAAGGTGGACTATACCGGAAATTCTCGGTGTGTAGTTGGGCTTGTCATCTTCAAATTCTCTTGTTCTGAGAGCCTGCTCGAATGTCATCTGCTTGTCCATAAGCTCATAGATAGTGTCGGTCTGGTCGCCGTTTGTAACTATCGTCTTGTTGCCGAGAACTCTTACGGGTGCATAAATGATGAGATGGGGATCTTCCATCTTGCTTTCATCAAAAGCCTGTGTTCTGATACCCTCGCCGTCCTCTACAAAAATTCTGTTACGGCTGTTTTCGCTTCTGCCCATAATAAAGTAGGCGATGACAGCTTTTTTGCCGTCTGCGGATTTTCCTATCACGATGCCTCTGCCGTGATAAGCAAGAGAGTTAAGCTCTTTTTCAAGTGTTACAACTTCCATATAGCCTCCTGTTGATTACAGCGTGCCGAGATAGCACACCGTCTGATATAACACGGTCACATGACCGTCCGTTACAAATTCGTCAAACGCTTTTTCAAGCTCCGATAAAAATTCCCTGTAATTGCCGTCACTGCTTTTCGGTGCGTGTGAACGTGACAGCGTATCTCCGATAAACTGTTCCTTTGTCATAAGAAACGGGTTATCGTATGTGAAAACCTTGCAGTCGCCCAAATATACTTCTTTGAAGAATTTATCGCCCTCTTTGTCCTCATCAACGCCGTTATGTCCGACAAAGACGTGCCCTGTGTGGAATGTTTCGCAGTACCTTGTAAAGATCTCGTCACGCCTTGCCCAAAAATCATTCCGCACACGTCTGTTCCATATAACAGCAAGTTTTCCGTTCGGTTTCAGTATACGTTTACATTCATTTCTGAACATATCCTTATCAAACCAGTGAAATGCCTGTGCTGTGGTGATTAGGTCAAAAGAACTTTGCGGCAATCCTGTGTTTTCGGCACTGTTTTGTACAGCCGTGATATCCGGCAGATTTGCTCTCAGCACCGAATACATATCGCCGTTTGGCTCAACTGCTGTTACATTGCGGAATTTTCCGAGAAGTGCCTTTGTAAATATGCCCGTTCCTGCGCCGATATCGGCAACACGGCTGTTTTCATCTCCGTGTATTTCATTATAAAGAACGTTAATCAGTGCCGTAGGGTATGTGGGACGGTACTTGTCGTATATTTCTGCTTTACCGCTGAACTTTTCTTCGTTCATTATTCCTCCACTATAGTTATGCCGTCTTTTACGGTTATCTTTCCCTCGCAGAAAAGACGTGCGGCACGGGGAAGAATCTTCCACTCAGCCTGCTCCATAACACGTTTCTGAAGAATTTCGGGGGTGTCGCCGTTTCTGACCTCAACTGCCTTTTGCAGAATGATAGGTCCTGCGTCACATTCCGCTGTTACAAAATGAACGGTAGCGCCTGTTACCTTTACGCCCTTTTTAAGCGCTTCCTCGTGAACGTGAAGTCCGTAGTAGCCCTTTCCGCAGAAAGAGGGGATAAGGGCAGGGTGAACGTTTATCATCTTATACTTGAACGCATCGCATACCTGCTCGTCAAGTATTGTCATAAAGCCTGCGTAGATGACAAGGTCAGCCTGCTCTTCCTTTAAAGCGTCAGCCATAGCCTTGCTGTAAGCGGCAACATCGGCATAGTCACGTCTTGCGAGAACTCTTGTCTTTATGCCGTTATCTGCTGCTCTTGTCAGTGCGTAGGCATCGGGCTTTGACGCAATAACGCAGGTGATTTTACCTCCGCCGAGTCCCTCGGACTTTTCAGCGTCGATAAGCGCCTGCAGGTTAGTTCCGCCGCCCGATACAAGTACAACGATATTTTTCATATTACTCAATTATGATGCCCTCGTCACCCTTGATTATTTCACCGATGCAGTAGCTTTCAACGCCTGCGTTTCTGAGTATCTGTACAGCTTCATCGGCATCGTCCTTGTCAACTACAACGGTCATACCGATACCCATATTGAAAGTATTGTACATATCGTGTTCGGAGATGTTTCCGACTTCCTGTAAGTGCTTGAAGATATAAGGCACTTCGTAGCTGTGCTTTGTAATCTTTGCTGTGAAGCCGTCGGGGAGTGAACGGGGAACGTTCTCGTTGAAGCCGCCGCCTGTGATATGCGAGATAGCCTTTACGTTCTTCTTTGAGATAAGCTCCAAAATGGGCTTTACATATATCTTTGTAGGTGTAAGGAGTGTTTCACCGAGAGTTTTTCCTGTGGGGAGGACTTCATCGAGAACTTCCTTGCTGTTTATGTTGAACACCTTTCTTACAAGAGAGAAGCCGTTTGAATGAACGCCTGTGGAAGCAAGGCCGATTATGATGTCGCCTTCCTTTACGGTGCTGTTGTCGATTATCTTCGACTTGTCAACAACACCTGTTGAATAGCCTGCGATGTCATATTCGTCTTCGGGCATCATTCCGGGATGCTCAGCGGTTTCACCGCCTATAAGCGCACAGCCTGACTGTACACAGCCGTCAGCAACGCCCTTTACTATAGCGGCTACCTTTTCGGGCACGTTCTTGCCTATAGCAATATAGTCAAGGAAATAAAGAGGCTTTGCACCGCAGCAGATTATATCATTTACGCACATAGCGACCGCATCTATACCGATCGTATCGTGCTTATCCATCAGCATTGCGAGCTTGAGCTTTGTGCCGACACCGTCTGTACCCGAAACGAGTACGGGTTCTTTCATATCTGCAATATCAAGCTGGAACAGACCGCCGAATCCGCCTATGCCTGTAAGCACACCGGGGATATTGGTGCGTTCAACGTCCTTTTTCATCAGACGAACACCTTCGTAGCCTGCGGTAACGTCAACGCCTGCTGCTTTATAGCTTTCTGAAAAACTGTTCTTCATAATAATAATTCCTTCCGTTTGGGGACTGATGTCCTTATGTGGTGGTTTTTTCTTTGCTTTCGCTGATTTTTCTGTCGAATTTATCCTTGTGCATTTCCGTGGGAATATCAGTGGGGTATTCTCCGCTGAAACAAGCGGTGCAATAACCGCATTCACAGCCGTTTGCGTGTACCGCAAGCTTCTTTGCGTTTTCCACGCTCAGATAACCGAGCGAATCTGTGCCTATTATGTCGCTGATCTCTTTTATCGAATGATGACAAGCGATAAGGTGTTCTCTCGAATCTATGTCGGTACCGTAGTAGCAGGGATTGAGGAACGGGGGAGCGGATACTCTCATATGAACCTCGGTGGCTCCCGCATCACGCAGTAATTTTACAATCCTGCCGCTTGTGGTGCCTCTTACTATAGAATCGTCTATAAGAACGACACGTTTGCCTTTTACGACGCTGGCAACAACGTTCAGCTTTATACGCACCTTGTCTTCTCTTGACGATTGACCGGGAGAGATAAAGGTCCTGCCGATGTATTTGTTCTTGATGAAGCCGATGCCGTAGGGGATACCCGACTGGTGAGAATAGCCTATGGCGGCATCTATACCGGAATCGGGAACGCCGATCACTATATCCGCCTGCACGGGATGCTCAAGCGCTAAGAATGCGCCTGCACGAAGTCTTGCCTCGTGAACGGATGCACCCTCTATGACCGAGTCGGGACGTGCAAAGTAGATATATTCAAAAACGCACATTGAATGCGGACGCTTGCCGCAATGGTCTTTTATAGAGCGTACTCCGCTCTCGTCAAATACAACGATCTCGCCTGGGAGCAGATCTCTTACGAACTTAGCACCGACCGAGTCAAGAGCGCAACTTTCGGAGGCAACTATATATGTTCCCTCGTTTGTTATGCCGTAGCAGAGCGGTCTGAAGCCGTTCTCGTCACGGGCGGCGATAAGCTTTGCAGGCGACATTATAACGAGCGAATATGCGCCGTTTATCCTATTCATCGCACGGTTGAGCGCCTCTTCTATAGAGGGTGCTTCAAGCCGTTCCTTTGTTACAAGGTAGCTTATAACTTCTGTGTCGCTTGTCGTATGGAAGATAGAGCCTTGCTTTTCAAGCTCGTGTCGTAACTCGTAAGTGTTTACAAGGTTTCCGTTATGGGCGAGAGCCATTCTTCCTTTATAATGATTTACCAGAATAGGCTGGGCATTAAGACGTGCATTTGCTCCGGTCGTGCCGTAACGCACATGACCTACCGCCATATTGCCCTGTCCAAGTCCGTCAAGACGCTCGGGAGTGAACACGTCGTTCACAAGACCGGTGTCCTTGTAGGAATTGAAAACGCCGTCATCGTTCACAACGATGCCGCAGCTTTCCTGTCCTCTGTGCTGTAATGCGAATAATCCGTAATATGTTGTTGCGGCAACGTTGGTCTTTTCTTTTGCAAAAACACCGAACACGCCGCATTCTTCATGCAAACCGCTTGTCAATGGAGTCATTCCTTTCCGTTCCAGCAATAAGTGCAAAGCTCACACTGTGGCTTGCCTATTGCCCGTACAGTTCCGTCAAGCGACTGGAATTCAAGCGATGTCAGCTTTAGTCTGCGGCATATTTCTTCACGCAGTTTCTTTCCACGCTCTGTGTTTGTGTCACTGTACTCGTCGATAAATCTGATACCATCTGCACCCTCGGCCTCATCAATTATCTGTCTTGCAATCAGCTCCATCTCCGATGTGCTGCGGGAGAAGTTGAGATACTTACAACCGTACATTATCGGAGGACAGGCGCTGCGCATGTGTACTTCCTTAGCACCGTTCTCATAAAGGAACTCTACTGTTTCTCTCATCTGAGTTCCTCTTACTATGCTGTCGTCAACGAACAGCAGCTTTTTACCCTCAATAAGCTCGTGGACCGGAATCAGCTTCATTTTAGCTACCTGATTTCTCATTGTCTGGTTGGTAGGCATAAAGCTTCTGGGCCATGTGGGAGTGTACTTGATAAAAGGACGTGCGAACGGGATACCGCTCCTGTTTGCGTAGCCTATTGCGTGAGGTACGCCCGAATCCGGAATACCGCATACATAGTCAACGTCGGGCAGTTTGCCGTTCTTTATATCGTTCTCAGCCATAATCTCGCCGTTGCGTGTACGCATCGTTTCAACGGTCACACCCTCATATACCGCATTCGGATAGCCGTAATATGTCCACATGAACGAGCATATATGCATTTTGCTTTCATCGCCGTCGCTCAGCACTTCACAGCCGTCCGCAGTTATCATATCTATTTCGCCGGGACGAAGCTCTTTATATGTGCTGTAGCCGAGCTTCTGGAATGCGAATGACTCGAGGGATACGCAGTATCCGTCGCTTCTTTTTCCTACAATGATAGGAAGTCTGCCGTACTGATCCCTTGCGGCGATAATTCCGTCCTTTGTAAGAATGATAAGGGACATTGTACCGTCAATCTTGCTCTGGGCATATCTTATACCGTCGGTAAAATTGTCCTTCTGTGCGATAAGCGCACCAATGAGCGAGCCGGAGTTTATACTGCCGCTGCTCATTGTTTCAAAGTTTGCACAGCCGCTCTCGAGAAGTTCGGTTGAAAGCTGTTCGGCATTTCTGATTATGCCGATACTGCATATCGAATAAATACCAAGCTTTGAACGCACCAGCAGGGGCTGAGGGTCGGTATCGCTGATACAGCCGATACACAGCTTTCCCCTCATATCCGTAGCGTCCTGTTCAAACTTTGTTCTGAACGGTGAGTTTTCAATACTGTGGATAGCACGCTGAAAGCCTCTGTCGGGGCTGTATGCGGTCATACCGCCTCTGCGTGTTCCGAGGTGGGAGTGATAGTCTGTTCCGAAGAAAACATCGGTTATGCAGTCGTTGTTTGACGCCGCACCGAAAAATCCACCCATATATTATCCTGCCTTTTCCTGTTAGATTCTTTTCAATTGTCGGGATTATTTGCCCATAAGACGCTTCATTATTTCAGCGTAAGCGTCCTCAACACCGCCCATATCACGACGGAAACGATCCTTGTCGAGCTTCTCGTGAGTTGTGCTGTCCCAGAAACGACAGGTGTCGGGAGAAATCTCGTCAGCGAGGATTATTGTGCCGTCAGAGGTCTTACCGAATTCAATCTTGAAGTCGATAAGGTCGATGTTGAGCTTCTTGAAGAAGTCAAGCATAAATTCATTTACCTTGAAAGCGTACTTTGAGATAAGGTCGATTTCTTCCTTTGTTGCAAGACCGAGTGCAAGCGCATAGTAGTCGTTGATGAAAGGATCGCCCAGATCGTCATTCTTGTAGCTGAATTCAAGTGTGGGGCAGAGGAGCTTTGTACCTTCCTCGATGCCAAGCTTCTTTGAGAAGCTGCCTGCGGCTACGTTTCTTACGATTACTTCGAGGGGAACGATAGAAACCTTTTTAACGAGTGTTTCTCTGTCGTTCAGCTCTTTAACAAGGTGAGTGGGAACACCTGCTTTTTCAAGCAGACCGAACATATAGTTCGTCATTTTGTTGTTGATAACGCCCTTACCTGAGATAGTGCCTTTCTTGAGGCCGTTGAATGCTGTTGCATCATCCTTGTAGGATACGATAACAAGGTCGGGATCATCGGTTGCAAATACCTTCTTTGCCTTTCCTTCATAAAGCTGTTCTTTCTTTTCCATTTTGTTTATCCTTTCTTCAGCGGCTGTGCCGTATTTATTGATTACATTATATATAGTACACCGATCAAAGCTCGGCAAGTACCTGCTCCATTTTTTTGTCAGCCTCAAGAACCTTTGCGGTCTGTGCTGCACGGTATGCCTTCATCTTTTCCATAAGGGTATCGTCTGATACCGCAAGGATCTGTACGGCGAGGAATGCCGCATTTGCCGCACCGTCAATAGCTACTGTAGCAACGGGAACTCCGGCGGGCATCTGTACTGTAGACAGAAGTGCATCTATGCCCTCAAGTGCGCTTGCTTTTATCGGGATGCCGATAACCGGCAGGGGAGTCTGACCTGCGATAGCTCCGGCAAGGTGAGCGGCTTTGCCTGCGGCGGCAATGATAACGCCTGTGCCGTTCTTCTCGGCATTTCTTGCAAACTCGGAAACCTCTGCGGCACAACGGTGAGCGGAGAGAACACGAAGCTCTGTAGGAACTCCGAAGTCCTTAAGCACCTGAGCCGCTTTTTTTACGATAGGCAGATCGGAATCGCTGCCCATTACTATGGCTACTTTTTTCATTTACGAACATCCTTTCAGAAAATAAATAAAGCTGTGTAATCCAATTGCACAGCTTAAAAAATACACTTATTCTTATAATACGGCGTAGAAAAAGACATATATGAAAATTTACCGAGGCTTATCAAAGCTGTTGTAAGCTGTATTTTATTCATAGATCTCATGCTTTCCCTCCGTACTTGTTACTATATCATTTTACCTTATTTTAATAACAAATTCAAGTGCTAAAGCAGAAAATCTCTTAAATTGTGCTTTTTCAACAATAGTGCCGCTTTGTTTTTGTGCTATATGTACATTAATTACTTTATAAACTTTTTGTGACCTAAATTAACATAAAATCGTTTACACGGTGTTACAATTGAAGAATTTTCGATTATAGAGCGGAAAATCAAGAAAATCAGTAATCATGTTTCAACCGAATTGTTACAAAGATGTAACAGATTTTTGTGCAAGATGCCGAAAAAACGGCAAAAAAACAATTTTTGTAATCGTTTACGGTAAAAAAACACAACTACAGGCTTAAAATGCTTGCAAATTTGTGAAATGTGTGATATGATTATGTCAACGAGGAAAAAGTGAACAAAACTTTTGACAAGCTACAGGTCTTTTTAGTGAATTATCCATTGTTGCATATACGGCAGTATATACCGTTATGCCACAGGAACTTCAACCGGAAGCCTGTTCTTACCGGGGAATTGTTTACGGCTCCTCTTTAATGAGGCCGCAAGGTCAGGCAGTGAAAGCGATAGCTATTCACAACAATGAATACTTCTGGAGGAATTACCAATGAAGAAAAGAATTTTAGCAGCTGTATTAGCATCTGCATCAATTCTGGGCGCAGTAGCAGGCTGCTCAAGCAACGCTACAAGCTCAGCAGGATCTTCTACAACAGATTCGAGCAAGACTGAAGAATCAAGCAAGACTGAAGAATCAAGCAAGACTGATGATTCAAGCAACGCAGGAACTTCCGATAAGTTCACACTTAAGGAAGGCGAAGGCAAGACTCTTAACATCGCTGTATGGAACGAAGAGTTCAAGAATTACTTTGAGAAGTACATAAAGGCTAAGATGCCTGAGGGTGTTACAGTTAATTTCAAGATCACTGAAAACAAGGACAATGCTTATCAGAACAAGCTTGATGAAGACCTTCCCAAGAACGAAGCTGCATCTGCTGACGACAAGATCGATATGTTCTTATTCGAAGCTGACTACGCTCTCAAGTATGTTAACTCAGAGTACACACTTGATGTTAAGTCACTCGGTCTTACTGACGAAGATCTTTCAGGTATGTATCAGTATACAAAGGACGTTGCCACAACTCAGGATGGTTCAAAGGTACTGAAGGGTGTTTCATGGCAGGCAACTCCCGGTCTGTATGCTTACAGACGTTCAATTGCTAAGGACGTTCTCGGCACAGATGATCCCGCGAAGGTACAGGAAGCTCTCGCTGACTGGACAAAGTTTGACGAAGTAGCTGCTAAGGCTGCTGACAAGGGTTACAAGATGCTCTCAGGTTATGATGATGCATACAGAACCTTCTCAAACAACGTTTCTGCTCCTTGGGTAAACGACAACAAGGAAATCATCGTTGATGATAACATCATGAAGTGGGTTGACCAGACTAAGACATACACAGACAAGGGTTACAACAACAAGACATCTCTTTGGACTGATGCTTGGGCTGCTGACCAGGGTCCCGACGGTAAGGTATTTGGCTTCTTCTACTCAACATGGGGCATCAACTTCACTCTTGCAGGTAACTCACTTGCAGTTAAGGAAAAAGACGGCGGTAAGCTCGAAGTAGGCAACGGCGGTTACGGTGACTGGGCAGTTTGCTACGGTCCTCAGGCTTACTTCTGGGGCGGTACTTGGATGGCAGCTGCAAAGGGCACAGACAACGCTGCATTAGTTGGCGACGTTCTGAAGGCATTCTGCTGCGACAAGGACTTTGGCGTTCAGTTCACAAAGGATACACAGGACTACTACAACAACGAAGCTGCAATGAAGGAACTCGCTTCTTCTGACTTCAAGTCAGCCTTCTTAGGCGGTCAGAACCACATCGCACTGTTCGTTGAAACAGCTCCCAAGATCGACATGAGCAAGATTTCTGTCTACGACCAGGGTCTTAACGAGACATTCCAGGCTAAGTTCAAGGAATACTTCGACGGTACTGTTGATAAGGATACAGCACTCAAGAACTTCTATGAGGCTGCTATTGTTAAGTATCCTGAGCTCAAGAAGCCCGCTAACGCATAATAAAGGCTTTGTGGCTTAAACAATATTGACCTTCATCTTGACTGCGGGTTCTGTGAATTCGCAGTCAAGTATGTTAATGGGGCGAATTACGGATGTTTCCGCCTTATTAACATACTTGACTGCTCAAGATGGAGAATATACCGAGATTTTTATAAGGAGTGTTTTTATGGCTCAGGCATTTAATGCAGGAAATGTGCCGGAAAAAGCCAGAAAAGGACAAATCGGGAAATATAAAAAATGGGGCTACATATTTATGCTCCCGTTCATATTAGTTTTCCTTGTTTTCCAGGCTTGGCCGCTTATTCAGACTTTCTATTACAGTATGTTCAAATACTTCAAGTCGGGTCTTAGTTGGATAGGACCGGAGTTTGTCGGATTTGATAACTTTGTGGCAATTTTTGATATGAGTTCAGGTAACAATATACTTGCACTCACATGGAATACGCTTATCATGTGGGTACTGGGATTTGTTCCGCAGATAATCATTTCATTACTTTTTGCTTACTGGTTTACTAATGTAAGACTTCGTTTAAGATGTCTTGGATTCTTCAAAACTGTAATGTATATGCCTAACCTTATCATGGCATCTGCATTTGCAATGCTGATATTCTCAATATTCTCCGATATCGGACCTATCAACGAGCTTATCAAGCACACTACCGGCGGCGAGGCTTTCAGATTTCTCAGCTATACAGGCAGTACGATGGGACTTGTAGCGTTCATGAACTTCATTATGTGGTTCGGTAACACGACAATTCTGCTGATGGCGGCAATGATGGGTATCAACGAATCTGTTATTGAGGCTGCTGAAATCGACGGTGCAAGTAGCTCACAGATATTCTGGAAGATAACTCTTCCTCTTATCAGACCTATACTCGTATACGTTATGATCACTTCGCTGATCGGCGGTCTTCAGATGTTCGATGTACCGCAGATCCTTACCGGCGGTCAGGGAGGCCCGAATAACACTACCAAGACGCTTATCATGTATTTGAACGAACAGATCGGTACATCTAAGAACTATGGTATGGCAGGTGCGCTTTCAGTAATTATATTCATTGTATGTGCGGCACTCAGCCTGGTTGTTTACTACTTCTTTGCTGCTGACAGAAGCAACAAGAAGTCTAAAAAAGGAGGTAAGTAAGTATCATGGCAAAAAAGGAAAAGGTACTTGAACATACCTCAGCACTTCAGCAGAACAGAACAGATCCGGATATGAAGGTAAAGCCTACGCTTATTATTCACAGAATAATCTGTTATATCGTTCTTGTCTTCTTCTCAATCCTGTGTTTGTTCTTCTTCTACATCCTGCTTGTTAACGCAAGCCGTTCACATTACGATATTATGTCCGGCTTCTCGTTCCTGCCGGGAAATCAATTTATCAATAACTTCCAGAGTGCGATTTCAAACTCAACGATACCTGTAATAAACGGTGTTATCAACAGCTTGATCATCGCAACGTGTACAGCGATATTGTCGATTTATTTCTCGGCAATGACAGCGTATTCAATTCATGTATATGACTTCAAAGGTAAGAAATTTATCTTTAACTTCATATTACTTATCATGACGATTCCTACACAGGTTTCTGCGCTCGGTTTCTTCAGTATGTGTACCGACTTGGGCTTAAGAGATACATATATCCCTCTTATAGTTCCTGCTATTGCAGCTCCTGCAGTGTTCTTCTTCATGATTCAGTACATGAAAAGCTCGCTTCCGATTGATATTATCGAGGCGGCAAGAATAGACGGTTCGGGCGAATTCAGAACATTCAACACGATTGTTCTTCCTATGCTGAAGCCTGCTCTTGCAGTACAGGCAATATTCAGCTTCGTTGCATCATGGAACAACTACTTCCTTCCTTCGTTGATTATTGATACATCGACAAAGAAGACAATGCCTATCATGATCGCACAGCTTCGTTCAGCTGACTTCTTAAAGTTTGATATGGGTCAGGTTTATATGTTCATTTTCATAGCGATCATACCTGTTATCATCGTTTATTTCTGCTTATCGAAATTCATCATCGCCGGTGTTTCACTCGGTGGTGTAAAGGAATAAGACAATTTTGGGTTAATATATTTTATACAGAAACGGCATCGGAAATCTTCCGGTGCCGTTTTGCCGTATATAATGCTGTGACAGTTGCCTTGTGGCATACAAGCTAAGAGCGTATGAAGCATAAGAAAATCCCCTGTTAATCGCTTAACAGGGGATCGGAGTTTATTCGGTTATGGATTAGCCAAGTCTTGCTTCGAGATCAGCGAGTTCCTGCTTTAAACCGTCGGGGAGCTTGTCACCGAACTGCTTGTAGAATTCCTTCATCTCTTCTACTTCCTTCTTCCAGAGGTCTCTGTCAACTGCGAGCAGCTTGTCTTCAACTTCTGATGTAACCTCGTCCTCGATACCCTTGAGGTTGATGTCACCCTTCTTAGGAAGGTAGCCGATAGGAGTCTTTTCAGCGTCGATTGTGCCTTCACATCTCTTGATGATCCAGTCGAGAACTCTCATGTTGTCACCGAAACCGGGCCACATAAAGTTGCCATTCTCGTCCTGCTTGAACCAGTTAACGTTGAAAATCTTAGGAGCCTTGTCTCCAAGCTTCTCGCCCATTTCGAGCCAGTGTGCCCAGTAATCAGCCATGTGGTAGCCGCAGAAGGGCTTCATAGCCATAGGATCGTGACGGAGTACGCCTACTGCACCTGTAGCAGCTGCTGTTGTTTCAGAAGAAACTGCAGAGCCTACATATGTGCCGTGCTGCCAGCTGAATGACTGGTAAACCAGAGGAGTTGTAGCTGCACGTCTGCCGCCGAAGATGATAGCTGAGATCGGAACACCCTGGGGGTTGTTGAACTCAGGTGAAATGCAGGGGCAGTTCTGAGCGGGAGCTGTGAAACGTGAGTTAGGATGAGCGAGCTTGTTGCCTGCTGCTGTATATTCCTTACCGTTAACCTTGTTGCCCTTCCAGTCTGTTGCATTCTCGGGAGGATTCTTGTCAAGACCTTCCCACCAAGCTGTCATATCATCATTGTTGATAGCAACGTTTGTGAAGATTGTGTTCTTTCTTGTAGATGCAAGTGCATTGTAGTTGCTCTTTGCGTTTGTACCGGGAGCAACGCCGAAGAAGCCGTTCTCGGGGTTGATAGCGTAAAGTCTGCCATCGGGACCCTGCTTCATCCAAGCAATATCGTCACCTACTGTGAATACTTCATAACCAGCCTTCTTGTATCCCTCGGGAGGAATAAGCATAGCGAGGTTTGTTTTACCGCAAGCTGAGGGGAATGCTGCTGTGATATACTTGATGTCGCCATCGGGCTTCTTAACGCCGAGGATAAGCATATGTTCAGCCATCCAGCCTTCCTTCCAGCCCTGGTAAGAAGCGATACGGAGTGCGAAGCACTTCTTGCCGAGCAGTACGTTACCGCCGTAAGCTGAGTTGATAGACCAGATCGTGTTGTCTTCGGGGAACTGAACGATGTATCTCTTTTCGGGATCAACGTCAGCCTTTGAGTGAAGGCATCTTACGAAGTCGTTGGAGTCATCGGGCAGGTTCTTGAATGCCTGTGCACCCATTCTTGTCATAATGTCCATGTTGAGTACAACATAGATAGAGTCTGTCAGCTCAACACCAACCTTAGCGATAGGTGAGCCGATAGGTCCCATTGAGTAGGGGATAACGTACATTGTACGACCCTTCATAACGCCGTCATAGAGCTTTGTCAGCTTAGCGTACATTTCCTTAGGATCCATCCAGTTGTTTGTAGGACCTGCATTCTCCTTCTCTCTTGAGCAGATGAATGTTCTGTCTTCTACACGGGCAACGTCGTTTTCAGCTGTTCTGTGATATAAGCAGCCGGGGAGCTTTTCCTGGTTGAGCTCAATCATCTCGCCTGTTGCGATAGCCTCGTCACGAAGCGCCTTGAGCTGCTCCTCGCTGCCATCGATCCATACAACCTTGTCGGGCTGTGTGAGGGCTTTCATTTCTTCAACCCACTTTAAAACATTCTGATTCTTTGTCATAACCGATTGTTCTCCTTTTCTTTATTTTATCAGCTTATGCTGATGAAAGTCATTCGGTAGGGAAATATCGATACGGTTCATCGTACCTTGTTCCCCATTTACTATTATAAACTATTTTTTGCAATAGGTCAATAGATAAATTGCAAATTCGACAAAAAAATTGCACAAAGTAAGCGTAATGCAACCGACATTTTAATTTACGTCGGGAAAACTTATTACACGGCTGTATAACAGGTTTTCTTAAGGTCACGCTACCTTGTGCTTTTTATTTTACTATTTTAATATCTACTGATTTTAAAGGAATTAAATGTCAGCTTTGACTTCCTTGCGAAGCAGTATTATCGCAAGAAGGTTCGGTATTGCCATAAGGCCGTTGAACAGGTCGGATACGTCCCATACGACTGTTGCCTTAATCACTGCTCCCACGAAAGCGGTAACAATGAAAATTGCAAGATATACGCCTACCCACTTCTTTGTGAAAAGGTAAACAAAGCAGCTTCTGCCGTATATCCACCAGCCTGTAACGGTTGTTATCGCAAAGATGAATGTTGCGATACTGAGGAATGCACCGGCAAAATCGCCAAGACCGTTCTGAAAGGCAACAAGAGCCATGTTGAAACCACCTGCCTTTTTGTCTACCAGCTTGTCTGCGCCGCTTGTAAGTATGCAAAGAGCGGTCATAGTGCAGATAATGATGGTGTCGATAAATACCGAAAGCATTGCCCACATACCCTGTGTATGATGCTGATCGGCGCTTGAGTTTGCATTAATCATTACTGATGAGCCAAGACCGGCTTCGTTTGAGAATACACCACGTTTTACGCCCCACTTCATAGCCTCGAGCATTACAACGCCGACAGTTCCACCGCCTACAGCCTTGAAAGAAAAGGCTTCTGTGAATATCCTTGCGAATACGTCCGGAATATTCTGATAATTAATTATAATTACAGTAAGGCAGCCAATGAGATAGCCTCCTGCGGCTATCGGGATTACCCACGATGTGACTTTACTGAGGCGGTGGATACCTCCGGGTGCTATTGCGGCAATTACTACGGCACAAAGAATTCCCGATACCCATAGAGGTACTCCAAGACAGTTCTGAAGCGCCATTGAAGCCGAATTCACCTGAGCCATATTGCCTATGCCGAAGCTGGCACCTATACAGCATACAGCGAACATTCCCGCAAAGAACGCACCGAGTTTTTTGCCGCCGAACGCTTTTTTTATGTAGGCGAACGGTACGCCGCCCGTAAGGCCGTCCGATTGCACGGTTCTGTATTTTGCACCGAGATAGTTTTCGGCAAAGCTGGTAGCCATACCGAGAAGTGCGGAGATCCACATCCAGAATATTGAGCCTGCGCCGCCTATTGCGATAGCGCTTCCTATTGCGATAATATTTCCTGTTCCTACTGTTGCACCGAGTGCGGCGGTAAGGGTTCTGAAAGGCGAAACCTTTTTTCCGTCAGCCTCAGGCTGTTTTGTAAGGAGTGTACGCTTTATTATAGTAGGGAAGTGCAGTACCTGCAAGCCCTTTGTTCTTATCGTAAAGATAATTCCCGAGCCTGCAAACAGTATAAGCACCGGTATGCCCCATACTATATTTTCGTTTATCCACTCTAATATTTCCATACTGACTTGTTCCTTTTCATCAAGCACAGACGTGGGTGCCTGTACGTTTTATATATTGATTGTATTCCCGAATATCACCGATTATGACGGGGAAGCTTCACATTACGATATGATCTCGGCATTTCAGGGTAATTTCCGATTAAAAATAGTATATAAAAAAAGTAAAATCTGATAAAATTTTGAATAGTTACTGCTTGTTAATAATTAAAAGCAAAAGTATACAAGTCGAAAAATAACCCCTCCGGTTTTACCGGAGGGGCGTAAAAACCTATTCTATTCCGACTATTCAAAATTTTTGGGCTTTTAGATTATTTCGTGCGGATTATTCGCCGCAGTATTCCTTCTTGTAGTATTCAACAAGGCCTACGAGATCTTCGTAACGCTTCTTGGAGTTAGCAACAGCCTTATCGAACAGTACGTTAGCTCTTTCGGGGTTAGCACGCATAAGAGAGTTGTAACGAACTTCTCTCATCATGAATTCCTTGTAATCGCCTGTAGGAGCCTTGCTGTCGAGTGTGAACGGATTTGTTCCTGCAGGAGCAGCGGGATTGAATCTGAACAGATGCCAGTAACCTGCCTGTACAGCTTCCTTTTCTACCTTCTGAGCGATTGTAAGGCCGCCCTTGATACCGTGGTTGATACAAGGAGCATAAGCGATAACCAGTGAAGGACCGTCGTATGCTTCAGCTTCTGCGATTGCCTTTAAGCACTGGTTCATATCTGCACCCATTGAAATCTGAGCAACATATACATAACCGTACTTCATAGCGATACCGGAGAGGTCTTTCTTCTTAACGTCCTTACCGGCTGCTGCGAACTGTGCAACTGCACCGATGTTTGTAGCCTTTGAAGCCTGTCCGCCTGTGTTGGAGTAAACTTCTGTATCGAATACGAATACATTTACATTCTTGCCTGATGCGAGAACGTGGTCAACACCGCCGTAACCGATGTCGTATGCCCAGCCGTCGCCGCCGAATATCCAGTTGGACTTCTTAGCGAGGTAGTTCTTAGCCTTGAGAACTGCATTCTTTTCAGCGCAGTCGCAATCAAGAGCTTCAAGAGCAGCAACGAGATCCTTTGTAGCAGCAGCGTTTGCCTTACCGTCGTTAGCTGTTTCGAAGTATGTGTCGATCTTAGCCTTAACGTCAGCGTTTTCAGTCTTTTCAGCAATTGCCTTTAACTGACCCTGTGCTCTGTGTCTTAATGTATCCTGAGCGATGAACATACCGAGACCGTACTCAGCATTATCCTCGAACAGTGAGTTGCCCCAAGCGGGACCCTTGCCTTCCTTATTTACTGTATAAGGAGTTGAGGGAGCAGAGCCACCCCAGATTGATGAACAGCCTGTAGCGTTGGCAATGTACATTCTGTCGCCGAAGAGCTGTGTGATGAGCTTAGCGTAAGGAGTTTCACCACAGCCTGCGCAAGCGCCTGAGAATTCGAGCAGGGGCTGCTTGAACTGTGAACCCTTAACTGTTGTTTCCTTGAACTTCTCGTGAACCTCGGGCTTGTCGGCTACTTCCTTAACAGCGTAGTCGAACATGGGCTGTTCGTTCATCTGAGAATCAAGTGACTTCATAACGAGTGCCTTGTTCTTAGAGGGGCAAACCTGTGCGCAAACGCCGCAGCCTGTGCAGTCGAGAACAGAAGTTACCATAGCGAACTTCATTCCGGGAAGACCCATAGCGTCCTTCATCTTTGCACCTGCAGGAGCCTTAGCAGCTTCTTCTTCGGAAAGAATTACGGGACGGATAACTGCGTGAGGACAAACGAATGAACACTGGTTACATTCGATACAGTTCTCGGGAATCCACTCGGGAACGTCTACTGCGATACCACGCTTCTCATAAGCTGCAGAACCCTGGGGGAATGTACCGTCAGCCATGCCTACGAATGTAGATACGGGGAGCTTGTCGCCTCTCTGAGCGTTAACGGGGATAAGGATATTGTTAACGAAATCAACGAGATCCTTTCTGTCACCTGTAGCTGTGTGAACGGGAAGTGTACCCTCAGCGTCAGCCCAAGATGCAGGAACGTCAACCTTGATAACCTCGCCTGCGCCCTTTTCGATTGCGGCGTAGTTCATTTTAACAATGTCGTCACCCTTCTTAGCAAATGACTTGTAAGCAGCCTTCTTCATATATTCGATAGCATCTTCAGCAGGGATGATGTTAGCGATTGAGAAGAATGCAGACTGTAATACAGTATTTGTCTTGTTGCCAAGACCGATATCCTTAGCTACCTTGATAGCGTTGATGATGTAGAAGTTGATGTTGTTCTTAGCGATGTATGCCTTAACGGGAGCGGGGAGCTTCTCGTCAAGCTCGTCAACTGTCCACTGGCAGTTGAGCAGGAATGAACCGCCGGGTACAACGTCCTCAACCATATCGTACTTGTCGATGTATGAGGGGTTGTGGCAAGCTACGAAGTTAGCCTTGTTTACAAAGTAAGTTGACTTGATAGGCGACTTACCGAAACGAAGGTGAGAAATCGTAACACCGCCCGACTTCTTTGAGTCGTATGCGAAGTATGCCTGAGCATACATATCTGTGTGGTCACCGATAATCTTGATAGAGTTCTTGTTAGCACCGACAGTACCGTCTGAACCAAGACCCCAGAACTTACAGCAGGTTGTGCCTTCGGGAGTTGTGTTGGGGTTCTCACCGATGGGCAGTGAAAGGCCTGTAACGTCATCCTCGATACCGATTGTGAACCTGGGCTTTTCTGTGTTGTTGTATACTGCAATGATCTGAGCAGGGTTAGTATCCTTAGAACCAAGACCGTAACGACCTGTGAATACGGGTACATCCTGGAACTTGCCTGCCTGCTTGAGAGCTGCAACAACGTCGAGGTATAAGGGTTCGCCGAGTGCGCCGGGTTCCTTTGTTCTGTCGAGAACTGTGATCTTCTTAACAGTTTCGGGAATAGCAGATACGAAAGCGTCAACGCTGAAGGGTCTGTAAAGTCTAACCTTAACAAGACCAACCTTCTTGCCCTGAGCTAACATATAGTCGATTGTTTCTTCGATAGTATCGCAAACAGAGCCCATAGCAATGATTACCTGCTCAGCATCGGGAGCACCGTAGTAGTTGAACAGCTTGTAATCTGTACCGATCTCAGCGTTTACCTTGTCCATGTACTTCTGTACGATAGCGGGTGTAGCTTCATAGTACTTGTTGCTTGCTTCTCTTGCCTGGAAGAAGATGTCGGGGTTCTGAGCTGTGCCGTGCAGAACGGGCTTCTCAGGATTGAGAGCTCTGTTTCTGAAAGCGTCTACAGCTTCGTGGTCGAGCATCTTGTCGAGTGTTTCATAGTCCCATACTTCAATCTTCTGGATTTCGTGTGATGTTCTGAAACCGTCGAAGAAGTGAAGGAAAGGAACTCTTGCTTCGTATGTTGAAAGGTGAGCTACAGCACCGAGATCCATAACTTCCTGAGGGTTAGTGGAGCAGAGCATAGCATAACCTGTCTGACGGCAAGCGTAGATGTCGCTGTGATCACCGAAAATAGAAAGTGCGTGTGTTGCAAGAGCACGAGCGGAAACATGAATAACGCTGGGCAGTAATTCACCTGCAATTTTATACATATTGGGGATCATGAGCAGTAAGCCCTGTGATGCTGTGTAAGTTGTAGTACATGCACCTGCTGCGAGAGAGCCGTGAACTGCGCCTGCTGCGCCGGCTTCTGACTGCATTTCTACTACCTTTACTTCCTGTCCGAAAATGTTCTTTCTTCCGGCTGTTGACCAGGAATCTGTTACTTCAGCCATTACTGAAGATGGTGTAATGGGGTAAATCGCTGCAACGTCAGTAAACGCATAAGACACGTGACCTGCGGCGTTGTTACCGTCCATAGTAAGTTTTTGTCTTCCCATGGGAATCGTCCTCCTTTGTTTTTGCATACAGTCATACCAAGACGTATGCTTTCAACTTAGTATTATATCATAATCGTTCCGGAATGTAAACCTCTAAAAGTGAAAATTTTCAGAATTTTTTAGTTTCCTGTACAATTTTTTGAGTCAGCTTAAGCTAACCAGATATAACTGTCTTTGAAAGAATGTTTTCCGCCGGCAACGAAAAATATGCTATGAATTAGATGTGGCAGGCGTATTTCCGCTATCTGTGCGGTTAAGGCGGCAGTGCCGCTGTGAGCGGATATCTGTTGTTTCGATAATCTTTGTGAAAAGTAAGAAAAAATTTCCCGCTCCTCCTTGAAATAATCGCCGTTTAATGATACAATATTATATATAAACTTACTATGAAATTCGCTGCAACAGCAGTTATAGGAACGGAGCAGAAAAATTGATCCAGTATTTAAAGGATATCTGGGAGAATATACAGAGTGTTTTTGCAACAATGGGACTTGTTGATTATCTTGATATTCTCCTTCTTGCCTATCTCATATATAAAGGCATTAAAATCATCAAGGAAACAAGGGCGGAGCAGCTTATCAAAGGTATAATTCTTCTTGCTATACTTTTCTTTGTCGTAAACCAGTTTCAGCTGAAGGCGATGAAGGTTATAATAGAAACCTTCCTCAATGTCGGAATTATCGCTATACTTATTGTATTCCAGCCTGAGCTTCGCCGTGTGCTTGAAAAAATGGGACGAACCACAAAGGTAAAAAAGCTGGCTCTTAATTTTGAAAGTAAGACGGATGCGGCGACCGCCGACATACATAACTGTATAGAGGCTGTCTGTACGGCTTGCGAACAGCTTTCGCAGACCGCTACGGGCGCACTTATCGTATTCGAGCGTGAAACAAAGCTCGGTGAGCAGATAGACACCGGTACGATAATCAACGCAACGCCAAGCCCTGAGCTTTTCGGCAATATATTTTTCCCGAACACACCGCTGCACGACGGTGCGGTGATAATCCGTGACAGCAAGGTATATGCCGCAGGATGCTTCCTGCCTAAGCCCCAGAAGGAAGAACTGATTTCAAAGGCTCTCGGTTCACGTCACAGAGCGGCTATCGGTATGAGCGAGGTTTCAGATGCGGTGATAGTTGTTGTTTCGGAAGAAACCGGTACTATATCTATAGTCGAAAACGGAAGTCTTACACGCTTTTACAATAAGGATACACTGCGAAAGCTGCTTACGGCAAAGCTGATTCCGGAAAAGCCCGAAGCAAAGAAGATGAAGAATAAGGCTTTAAAAAAGCATAAGAAAAACGCACCCGATGCGAAAAAAGAACAGGGGGCGGATAAATAATGAAGGAATGGCTCAAAAGCTTTTTTCAGAACTTTGTCAAGAATTTAAAAACTATCATATTCGCACTTGTGATTGCCGTTATTGTGTGGTTTGCAATTTCAATGCAGATTTTCCCTGATGTCACAACTCACGTCAGCGATATTCCGGTTGAAGTCAAGGCTACGGAATATATGACGGAAAATGCGCTTTCCGTAACGAACAGTTATGTTGATAAGATAACCGTACAGGTAACAGGCAAAAGATATGAGGTAGGAAACCTTACTGCAAGCGATTTTACAGCCAGTGCGGATTTGTCGGCTATCACGGCGCCGGGTGAATATAAGGTAAAGGTTAACGTAACACCGGTAAAGGAAAACAGCTGTACGGTTGACGATGAGGGTCTGAGCGTTAAACTCAAGGTCGAAAAGACGGTATCAAAAACGTTCAGTATTTCCGACGGCAGTATGAAGGCTGTAGCTGAAGGCATTACCGCTACGGCGGGTATGAAGATAGACAGCGTTACCGCTGAGCCTTCGACTATAACGCTTACGGGCGACAGCACCGCAATAGACGCAGTGAAATCGGTCGAGATACGTTCTGTATTTGCAGGCGAAACCTCAGAGTCGGTTTCTTCAAAAGGTCAGATTGTTCTGCTTGGCAGTAACGGAGATATAATCGAAAATCCCGATATAAAATACGACAACGAGAGCTACACCGTGAATATAACGCTGTATAAGCAGAAAACTCTGCCTCTTACGGTACAGTTTACGAACGTTCCGTCAAACTTTGATTTAAGCAGTCTTAAGTACAGCATCTATCCGGAATCGCTCACTGTTTCTTCACCCGACGATTCGCTTGATTCACAGGAGAAGTTCGAGATAGGAACGATAGATCTCAGTCAGCTTACGACCAAGTATTTGCAGAAGCTGACGCTTCCGATAGCTTTACCCGAAGGATATAAGAATATCAGCGGAAACACATCCGCTATGGTTTCCTTCGAGGATGCGGAGAATTACACGTTCCTCAGCTATACTGTCCAGAAGGATAATATCCGTATTATAAATGCACCGGACAATTTTGATGTCGATGTTCTTACAAACGAACTCAGCGTCAATGTTACGGGTCCGGCAGATGAAATAGCGGCGCTTGCGTCAAAGGATATTTATGCGACGGTTGACCTTATGGGAACTACGCTTACCGCAGGGCTTAAAGATGTGACTGCGGAATTCACGTTGCGTGGAACCAAGGTCAGAAGCTGGGTTACAGGAGAATACAAGGTATCTATACAGGTAACCGAGAGGGCAGAGGATACTGCGGATTAAAATCGGAACGGAGATGTTTTCTTGAATATTTCATTGCTTTCACAGGCGGTCGGTACGTCTACCGATCCGCTTGAGAATGCGCAGGAGCAGATAAAAGAAGCTGAAACGTTTTTCAATCAAATGATAAACGCTTTTGTAGGATATCTGCCTACGCTGATTGCGGCGGCGATAATACTGATAGTAGGAATAGTTATTTCCAAACTCGTGCTGAAAATGATGAGCAGGGGTATGAAACACGATGTTATCGACAAGACTGTTTCACGCTTTATTTATTCATTGGTCAGAATACTGCTTTATGCGTTGCTTGCTACTATTGTTCTCGCCGTTCTCGGCGTTCCGATGACTTCTATAATAGCGGTGATAGGTACGGCAGGCGTTGCCATCGGACTTGCGCTTCAGGACAGCCTTTCAAATATAGCGGGCGGATTCAGCATAATGCTCACAAAGCCGTTCAAGATCGGAGATTATATCAAGGTCGATGATGTCGAGGGTACGGTTGAAGCAATCAATATGTGGTATACTGAACTTCATTCATACGATAATAAAGCTATCTTCTATCCCAACGGGCAGATAACATCAAAGAAGGTCACCAACTATACAACGCTTGGAATAAGGCGTGTGGATATGGTATATACGATTTCTTACAACGCCGATTTCAGAAAGGCGATGGAGGTCCTCAAAAGCATAACAGATGCTCACGAACTTATACTTAAAGAGCCTGAGCCGAAAATCAGGATAACCGAACTTGCCGAGAGCGCTGTAAGAATAACCTGTTATCCGTGGGTAAAGGCTGAGGACTACTGGACGGTATACTTTGACCTTAACGAAGCGGTCAAGGAGCAGTTCGACCGGAATGGTATCGAGATACCCTATAATCAGCTTGATGTGCATCTGAAAAAAGACAATCAGGATGTCGCTACTAAAAAATAAAGCAGGCAATAATGCTTTCGCAGAGCTGTCGCAGGCTCTGCGAATTGTTATATCGGACGATATACGGTAAGAAAAATTTGTTTACGAATGAGAAAAGGAGTTTTTTGTGGATAAGATACATCTGAAATCACCGTCAAACTGGATAAACGATCCCAACGGATTTATATATTATAAAGGTAAGTACCATTTGTTCTATCAGCATTTTCCCTATGCGCCGGTATGGGGCAGAATGCACTGGGGACACGCTGTAAGTGACGATCTTGTTACATGGGAGCATAAGGGGATAGCTCTTTATCCTACCAAGAAAAATGACAGGAGCGGATGCTTCTCGGGCAGTGCGGTCGAGCATGACGGGAAAATGCACATTTTTTATACCGGCATAAATTATCGTGAGGAAGATCCCGAAAATATCAACTGCGCACTGAATTACGGCTTTATAGCGTCACAGATGAAGATTGTTTCGCAAGACGGATATACCTTTGATAATTTCAATGCGAAAACTACGATAATTCAACCTTTGCGTGACAGCACTTCAGGCTCGGAATCCGACACCAGAGATCCTAAGGTATGGCGTGGCAGTGATGCGTGGTATATGATAGTAGGAAGCACCTATGACAACAACGGAAGATTCCTGTTTTTCAAAAGCGAAAATCTCGAAAACTGGGAATATGTGAATTATTGCGAAAAAAGAGGATTCGGCTGTATCTGGGAATGCCCGGATTATTTTGAAGTCAACGGTAAAGGCGTAGTAATCTTTTCACCCATCGGAATACTTGATGATAATATGACGTATGATTCAGCGGCGATATGCTGTTTTGCGGATTTTGACGAAAAAAGCTGTAAAATGACTATGAGCGATGAATACAGTATGTTTGATTACGGCATAGACCTGTATGCGCCGCAGAGCAATACGGACGAAAACGGCAGACGTGTAGTTATTGCGTGGGCGAGAATGCCCGAAGCGGTAGGCGATAATGAGAATAAACGCATAGGTATGATGTGTATACCTCGTGTGGTTGACATAAGAAATAATCACATATATTTTTCACCTCACCCGAACATAAGAAAAGCCTTTTCAAAAAAGAGCGGCAAGCCCTCGCATAAATCGGGATATATGCTGAAAACAGCAATAAACAACGGGGAGAGCATAAATATCGGCGGTTATATCATCCGCCGTGAAGATGATATTATCATAACTGATCGTACAGCGGTTTTTATAAATGATAAAAATTACAGGCTTATTGCAAAAACACCTGTTGTGAAAGAGGGGAACAGGCTCGAAATATATGTCGACAGCAATCTGATAGAAATATATATCAATGACGGGGAATATGTGCTGAGCAGTGTGGTTTACGGATTGTCGGATATAATTGAAGGCGGAGAATACGAGATTTTCGTAACGGAATAAATATCTGAAAGGGAATATATCATGGAAGAAAAGAATACAAATGTTTCGCAAACGGAAGAAAATCCGGAGCAGAACAGCCCTGAAATATCGGCTGAGAGTGAAAGCACGACCGAAGCGGCAAAAGCCGGCGTTAAGACGGCAGTGCCTAAATGGCTTATTGTAATTATAGCGGCTATGGCGGCGGTGATAATAGGGCTTTCGGTAACGCTCGCAGTGATTCTTGCGGGAGGGAAAACCGTTGATGAATCGTCATCATCACAGAGCGGCACATCCGCAGATAACAGCGAAAGCTCATCATTACCACAAAGCACGCAGAGTGATATTTCGACAGACAGCTCGCAGGGCGCTGTAACGGAAGACGGCATCATCCTGCAATATTCCGTAGATAATTCGTGGGGCGACGACGGAAATCTGAATTACGGGGTTCAGTTTGGTATCACCAACAATACAAACAGCGGAATTTCTGGCTGGGAACTAATCGTTGAAATAGACGGTCTTAAAGGCTGTGAGGGCTGGAACGGCACATACAGCCAAAACGGAAATACAGTAACTGTGACAAATGCCGAATATAACGGGGATATTCAGCACGGCTCCACTGTGGTTATCGGCTGTAATCTGAATACGGACAAAGAACTGAAAATAAACAGGGCAGAGCTTAACAAAACGCAGTGCGTTGTTAAAGCGGGAAATGTAAATCAGAATAATCAGAATAATCAGAATGCAAACGGTAATGGCACTTCCGAAGCAGATGTTGATGCACTGCTTGAAAGGAGCAAGGACGGCGAACAAGGTGACGACTGGCTTCATACGGACGGAAACAAAATCCTTGATAAAGACGGTAAGCAGGTGTGGCTTACAGGTGTGAACTGGTTTGGATATAATACCGGCACGAATACATTCGACGGCTTATGGAACAGTGAGCTTAAGTCGTCCGTAAAGGCTATTGCCGATCACGGATTCAACCTTATCCGTGTGCCGATGTCGGCTGAGCTTATAAATTCGTGGGCGGCGGGAGAATATCCCAAGGCAAACTACAACAATGCCTACAACACAGAGCTTAACAGTATGAACAGCCTTCAGATATTCGATTATTTTCTGAAGCTGGCGGAGGAGAACGGCATTAAGGTTATGCCGGATATTCATTCCGCAGAAACAAATGCCTCAGGGCATACGGTGAATCTCTGGTATACCGACAAGGTAAGCGCAGAGGATTATTACAAGGCGCTTGAGTGGATGGCGGAACGTTATAAGGATAATGATACGATAATAGCGTACGATCTCAAGAACGAGCCGCACGGCAAGCCCTATGAAGCGGATAAAGCGGCGATATGGAACGATTCCGATTCGGCTAACAACTGGAAATATGTTGCCGAAACTGCCGCATCAAGAATACTTGCCAAGAATCCGAATGTGCTTATAATGGTAGAGGGTACCGAGATATATCCGACAGATATTAAGAGCAACAAGGATTTCAGCTCGACAAATGACGATGATTACTATTTCAACTGGTGGGGCGGTAATCTCAGGGGCGTAAAGGATTTTCCTGTCGATCTCGGAAAATATCAGAACAAGCTGGTGTATTCTCCGCACGACTACGGTCCTACAGTTTATCAGCAGCCGTGGTTTGAGGGCGACTATGATTTTGACAGCCTTATGCGGGACTGCTGGCAGGACAACTGGTTCTTCATCTACAAGAACAATACCGCACCGCTTCTTATAGGAGAATGGGGCGGATTTATGAAGGAGCCTAATCTTAAATGGATGACCTGTATGCGCCGTCTGATAAGCGAGAACCATCTTAACCACACGTTCTGGTGCTACAATGCCAACTCGGGCGATACGGGCGGACTTGTGCTTGATGATTTTTCAACGTGGGACGAAGAAAAGTACGCATTTGTAAAGGAGGTCCTGTGGCAGGAAAACGGCAAGTTCGTAGGTCTTGACCATAAGATCGCACTCGGTGAAAACGGTATCACGCTGAAGGATGCCAAGGGGCTTTAGAGCTAGATAAGCGATGAAACTTAAATGCCGATAACGTCATATCTATCCTCGCTAAAAGGGCAGGGATGGATATGATGTGAGGCGAATAATAAAATATGTATCTGCTTTACGGGACGTTTATTGTCACGAAATGGCGGCAATTTTAAGCTGTAAAAGAAAATCGAAAAATTTTCAAAAAAGTCTTGACATTTCATTTTTATTGTGTTATAATATACAAGCGTCAATGAGATGCGTGCTTTTAAAGCAGTTAATGAATATGCGGGTGTAGTTCAATGGCTAGAATCCCAGCCTTCCAAGCTGGTTGTGTGGGTTCGATTCCCATCACCCGCTCCATAGTTTTCACGAAAGTGAAAACTTATTTATTTTGATAAATATGAAAATGCAGACCATGCGCCACTAGCTCAGCTGGATAGAGCAACCGCCTTCTAAGCGGTAGGTCACAGGTTCGAATCCTGTGTGGCGTGCCATTTATGGTGGGTGTAGCGTAGCTGGTTAACGCGTCGGATTGTGGTCCCGAAGATCGTGGGTTCGAGTCCCATCTCCCACCCCATATTTATTAAGAACGAATGCCGCCTGCGCTGGCTTATAGTGCCGGCGGCATTCGTTTATACTGGGATATAGCCAAGCGGTAAGGCAACGGACTTTGACTCCGTCACTCGTGGGTTCAAATCCCGCTATCCCAGCCATGCGTAAATCCTCTCTGTCACTGCGATTGAGGGGGTTTTTCTTTTTTGGGGATTTTGTGTTGGAATTGGCGATTACGCCACAATTACGCCATTGTGTATTTGTCAACTGCTTCAGAAAGTATCTTATAATCATCCATGTGTGTGTAACCGCCGGTTACTTCTAAAGATTGATGACCGAGAATTTTCGATACAACGGCAGTCGGCATTCCTCGTGCCTGCATCAGCGTGCTATATGTGTGTCGTGTTGAATGCGGCGGTAAAACTTCTATAGGCTGCTTTCCGTCAGTCGCAAGTTGCTTATTAAGACGATCGAAGAACCACATATATCTGCTTCGCAGGCTTGATTCTGTGACAATGTAATCAGCGATAACGTACTTCTGAGCTCTGTTGATTTTTTCTTCAATAAAAGCCATTACATTCTTATTGATAGGTACTATTCGCTCCTTGCCGTTCTTTGGCGGGCCTATCGTTCCATCACGCTTAACAGCACTGTCGATAAGTACACAGCTACGTTTAAAATCAAACTTTCCCGGTGATAGAGCTCTCAGCTCGCCGGAGCGTATTCCTGTTGACAAAAGAATGATTATCGGAAGCCCGAAAGTATCGTCGTTTTTGGCAAAATTTAAGATTTCTATTGCATCTTCCTCTGTGTAACTTTGCTTCTGTCCTGCTTTCTTCTTGGCTATCTGCGCTCTTGTAACGGGATTCTTTGTGCAATAATCGTTGTCTACTGCGTCCTCAAATAAGGCATTTAACAAAAAGCGTAACCGCTTCCGAATACTTTGGCTGTAATCAAGGTTCGCAAAAAAATCGGTAATATGGATGGGCTTGATGTCACTCAAACTCATTTTGCCTATCTTATGATCGCTCACTTTTTGTAAGAGATACTTATATTCTTCAAACGTGCTTCGCTGTATGTTGTTTTTCTTGTATGTGTCCAGCCACACAGGAATCCATTCCGACAGCGAATAGTCGTCGGTTGCTCGCTTTGATTCTCCGCCGCTCTTGATAAACTCTTTGTACTTCTTACGGCATTCTGATTCCGTAGATCCGTAGAATCGGTAACGTAATCTTTTTCCGAAAATATCATAGCCATCACTTAAGGTCAATTCTATTTGGCCTGTTTTAAGCTTTCTGAAACTTCCGTCGCCCTTTTTGCGTGCTCTCATAATAAACACCTCCTAAATTTTTTCCCCGCTTGTTACGGCGGGGAAGGGCTTATTTATACTTCTCCACAAGCTCCGCCATAGCGTCCTTGATGATCTGTGCCTGTGAAATATTGTTATCGGTGCAGATCTGCTTGAACTCTGCGGCAAGCTCTTTGGGTACACGGAACGTCATGGCGGTGTACACTTTATCGTTATATCTCTGTTTCACCTGCGTTGATGTGTGGGTCTTACGCTTTGTTTCGGGCATTTCTTATCACTCCTATCAATCTTACGGTACATTCAGCCAGTACGACAATTGCGCAGATTATAGTGCAAATGTTAATCCATATATTCCACGCAGAAGCAACATCAAGCATAAAAAATACTGCGAGAACGAGAAACCATATATCACTTTTTTTCACTTGTAAAACTCCTTTCACTGTGGTATAATATAAGTACCCCACAAGGGGGAGGAGCTTTCGCCCCTCAGGTTCAGGCTATTTCCATTGACTGATTGCTGTTATCAAAGCGGCGACTGCAACAACTGCTTTGATTACGATGTCGGCTATCTCAATGGCGGTAGCCTTTTTCTTTTTTCTCTTTGGCATCTTTTCCTCACCTCCTGTATATATTATATCATACTGCAAGCAGTATGTCAAGAGGTTTAGGGAAAATATTTTAGTTTTTTTTGTTCAGTTGACTGAACAAAACTTTCGGGTATTTTATAGTCGTTCGGTGTAAGGTTGTGAAGGGTTTTGCCCGTTTTCCAACACCTTTTATATATATTTATTTTTTTCATTTTCCGTATGAAAGGTTAGAAAAACCCTTAAGCCCTACACCACTATACACCCTCGTACAAATGTCCAATCGATTGGACAAAATCTTCTGGTATTTAATAATATCTTGTTGTGGGTGTTGCGGGTGTTGCGGGTGTTGCGGGTTTGAGCCGTTTTCCAATACCTTTTATATATATTTATTTTTTTCTTTTTCCGTATGAAAGGTTAGAAAAACCCGAAAACCCGCAACAACCCGAAACACCCTCGTATAAATGTGCAGACGTCTGCACAAATTTTTCAGATGACTGGGCTATTTGTCTACCCAATTTGTTGAATCGATTCAACATTTACTCCGATTTGTCTCCCCGAGGCGACAAATTCCGTACAGTTTTTTTGTGTCCCCGGGGACACAAAATCAACCAACGCAATTTTACTTTCGTTTTTTCAATCCACGCCCTCGTGAAGAGGGCGACCGAAATATTCGGACTGGGGAATTTTCCCCTCTCCTATTTCAATCCACGCCCTCATGTAGAGGACGACCATCGCTAAGGTAGCGTTTCACGACCTTAGCGGTAATTTTTAGATTACTATACTGGCTCAGCTACCCCTATAACTCTGCCAACGCATTCGATATCACCGTCTGACGGATATATGTTCTTATATTCTTTGTTGTGGGATACTAAACAGTTATCCCCTGCTTCTTTTATGTAACCTTTTCCGTTCTGAATAAATAAACCTATTTTTCCTTTTGGAATTTCATTGGTTTTCACGATATAAACAATATCTCCGTCTGAATAGGTCGGTTCCATGCTATGACCATCTATTTCAACTGCAAAATCTGCTCTTCGTGCAACTTCATTATCAATTACTCTTAAAGATTTCCATTGATCAGGATCGTCAAGTGAATAGCCGCAACCAGCAGATACTTTATTAACACTAAAATGAGAAAACATAAAAGTGGGTTTTTTAGACTTTGATACTCTATCGTATTCAATGTCAAGAAGTCCATCAACTGCTTTTTTGCCGAAAGCGTCTAAAGATTGATATTTTTTATTATTGGTAATATTCCATAAATTACTTAATGAAATTGGTGTGTTTTCAAAAACATGACTTAATGGTTTAAATGTTGAACAAGTTTCATCAGCAAAAACAGCATAAGAATTGCCTTTGAAACTTTCTATTATAAGATAAAACCTATGACCGTCTTCACAAGAAAATTCAAGTGCTATACCATCGCTTTTTTGGTTGTCAAAACAAATGGTTTTAGTTCCCTCAAAATGCGTTATTTCATAATCGCATATAGGACATTTTATCAAAGCATCATCTTCATCAATTTCGTGAGGAACGAAGTTTAAGGTAATTTTATCGTCGAGTAATGACGAAACAGGACATTTGAAATATTTTGCAATTTTCTTAATCATATCAATGTCCGGCTCTCTGCGACCATTTTCCCACATACCTATTGTACTCTTTGCAACACTAAGTTCTTTTGACAATTGCTCTTGAGTAATATCATTTTTAATTCTTAGGTCTTTAATTTTTGTAGAAATCATAAAAATCACTCCTTGTGAACATAGTATCACGTTTTGTGAAAAATGTCAATAAAAAACTTTGTGTTTTGTGCAAGTCCACGAATTGTGCATAAAACTGTTGACAAGTCTGCAATATGTGATATAATATCCACAGAAGGAAGACAGAAGGAGGTGAAACAATGTCAACTACGATAAAAAAATACAGGTTAAAAAAGGGGCTTACTCAAGAAAATTTGGCTAATTTACTGAATGTCAGTAAGTCTACTATTGGAATGTGGGAAACAGGAGCAAGAAAACCCGATATCATAAAGCTGAAGAAATTAGCTGTAATATTAGACTGTTCAGTTGATTCCTTACTCAGTGAAATATGAGCTCCTAAAAGAAACTATAGCAACAACCGGAGGAGGTGAGGACATGAATCTGAGGCATATAAAAGAAAAAATCGAGGACAAAATGCTTGACCCCGATTTTACAAGTAAAGTATCATTGGCAGTTTCTATCGTGTCTCTTGTCGCTGCCGTACTTGTTCTGTATGTAAAATTAAAATACAGAACCGTATAAAGAAACCAAAGATATGAGCAACGATAAAATTGAAATGAAAATAGCTGCCCAAGAGCGAAAATTTGAAGTCTTGAAATCTGCATAGTCTTCACAAGCAATTGTGCCGCTGTTGGTAATAACAAGCTCAGCTGAACACTGGCGACTACTGTCACGCATAATTTTGATTTGCTTATGCTGTAGAAAACCTTTTTCCAAAAGAATGTCGGATATGTCATTTTTAATGGCAAAACCGTCGCTTTTGTAAAATTGTTTCAAGAGCTTATATTCATCACGGGAGATGTACAATGATTATCGCACCTTTCTATTTTTGTTTTCATTGTATCACAAGCGGAAAGGTTTTGCAACAATCTGAGGAGGTGAAAACATGGAAGCCAACATTGAAAGAGAATGGGAAGAAAAGTACAAGCCTGCTATTCTCCGGCATAAGAAAGTGCCAAAGGAGATAGTAGCCGATTTACTTGACGTATCAACACAGACGGTTGATGATATGCTTCGCTCGGGTGATTATCATTTTGGCATTGCACGGCATTGTGCAGGCGGTAAATACAAGTATGAGATTCATCCATTGCGATTTATAGCGTGGTACGAAGGAAGGTTACTTTAATAAGGAGGTAAAAATGAAAATATCTAAGATAATTGCCTGTATACTGTCCCTGCTCCTCAGAGCCTGGATAACAGCCTCTGCGGCAGTAATGATGTACATACAGATGTCGGTGCTGGCGTATGCCCAGAGAGGATACAAGGCAATCGGCGGCGAAATGCTCCCCGTAGCGATGGTAACTGTTGCGGTGTGGTACGGGGTGGGGTGGCTGATGCGGGAGTGGTACAAGGGCACACTGGCGATGTTACAGCTTAGGAGGGAGCATAAAGAAGATGAACGATCTGGAAGAAGTCGTAGCCGAAGCAAGAAAACACGGAATGTCGTACGGTAAGTACGTTATGCTAAAGCAGGAGGGACAAATGACACAGGAATTGAAAGAATCAATCATAACAGACTACGAAAGCGGTCTGAGTGCTAATGAGATAGCGGAGAAGTACAAGATCAACCCGATAACAACCAAAAACAACATATCGAACTGGAGGGAAAAAGGCTTGATCAAGTCTGTTCCGGTAGCAGAACCGAAGAAGCCGGTAGAAAACAACGAGCCTATCCCTGCACCTGTTGACAACATTGATATGTCGGCAATAGCAAGGCTTGAAAAGTTACAGCGCCTTGTCAGAGTATTTGGCGATGCAAAGATTGACGGTGTTTTTGCAGACAATGTCGAGAACACATGTGATGTAAGGCTTACGTTAAGCGGCAAGCGATACATAGTGCAGATGAAAGAGGTGCGATATGAAGTATAAGGTAACAGCTACGTTTGATGCAATAAACGAGGCAATGGCGCTTGTCGGTGTTGTCGATGAGGTCGAGATGATTGACGAGGAGGACGAAGACGATGTATAAATGCGAACGTTGCGACTGGACAGGCTCAGCATCAGAGCTTGGACAATACACTGAGTATCGAGGAGAATGTCACGGCGCACCTGCGTGGGAAACATTACCGTGTTGTCCGGAGTGCGGATATGATGTTGAGAACATCGAAGAAGAGTAAAAAAAAGAGCTCCCCGAAGGGAGCAAAGCAAATTTTACACAAGACCAGTATAACACTGGCAGGAGAAAAAGTCAATATGAGTATCAAAGAAAAACTTACAGCTGAGCTGACAGACGCAAAGCTCGGCAAATACGAAAACGTTGTTAAGCCCTATGTGCTTGACGAGATCTGCATTTTTGCAAAGCAGAACAGCGAATTTGCACAGGCTATAGAGCAGTCGGACAAGTCTTTTGCCGACTGCCTAAAGGCAAGCGTTGCAGGAGCTAAGGAACACATATCCGATCTCGATTGTTACAAGCGTGCAGTAGCATTTTACTTTCCCGGTGCGGATATAAAATGCACTATGACGCTTGATCTCGGTGATAACGGATTCAGCAACAGCAAAACATCCACAGAAGCAGACAGTGGCAAGTTACAGCTTGACCTTGACAGCCTGCTCGACTTCTGAGGTGCGGTAATATGAAAAAAGAACGTAAGGAACTTCTTATGCACAGCTTTCCGGCCGCTACAGCAGATCAGATGAGCAAAATGGAAGGCAAGGGAGCGGCAAACTACATAATATTTCTGACACGTGGTGCGGAATTGTTCGCAAGAGGGTATCACAGATATTCTAACGGTTATATCGTCGAGCGACAGCGCTATGTGTTTGCAAAAGACGGAGCAGTAAGATACGGTAGCGAAGACGGTAAGCGGTGGGACATTCGCTCAGAGTTTCGTGAGCCGGTCTTCTGCTCAGCTTCATACGGGTATAGCTTCAACAACTCGTATAAAATCATCAACGAAAAGGCGATAAGCCGGTCGGATATGCGATACAGTCAGTACGATAAGTATGCGGGAGATCTGCTGATGTGCTATCTGGACCTGTACTGTAAGCATCCGAATCTCGAATATTTGCTGAAGCAAGGTTATGACCTGATTCAAAAAAATTATACAGGCTTTTGGGGCAATACGGCAAAACTTACATTGCCAAGTTATATTAACTGGAAAAGTAATAATCTTCTTGAAATGCTCGGCCTTACAAAATCCGAGTTCAAAGCTCTCAAAGGGCAGGAACACTTATACGGCACTTACAGGATAAATAAGGAGCATTTTCCAAAAGTGACACCGGAAGACCTGATACTTATATCTAAAGTCTTTGACTATGAATACGGAACGCTGAAACGCTTTTTAGACGCAACCGGCGCAACACCGCAAAGAATGTCAAGATACCTTGCCGATAACCAAATAAACACAAGAGATTACAGCGATTACCTTGACCAGTGCAAACAGCTCAGATACAACACTAAAGATACTGCGATATGCTTTCCGCATAATTTTGAGGCAATGCACGAAAGGCTGTCGGTAACTATCAAGTATCAGCACAATAAAGCGGTAAGAGCGGAGTTTGCGAAACATATCGAGGAACGCAAACAGCTTGAGTTTTCTGACGGTAATCTGATGATAGTACAGCCAAAGCAGCTGTCGGATATAGCTTACGAAGGTAAAGCTTTAAGCCATTGCGTCGGCGGATATGCCGAAAGGCACGCAAAAGGCGCTCTGAGTATAATGTTCATCCGTAAAAAATCCGAGCCGGACAAGCCGTACTATACAATGGAAGTCTCAGCGGACGGAAAAATCGTACAGGTCAGAGGAAAAAGAAACATAGCACCTAATAAGGAAGTAGAAGATCTAATCAAAGGCTACAAGGCATATCTTGAAAAGATTTTCAGCGATAAAAGGAGGAAAACAGCATGATAATTCCCGGACTTCGCACACCGCCTGCGGATACAGAAAAGGCGGTAACAGACGATTATGTCAAGGCAGTAAACCTAAACTACCACATCAAAGCGGCGGCACAGGTAGCACAGCAGAGCCTGTATGAGATGTGCAAGGGCTTTAAAGAAATGAGGGACAGCAAGCTCTATAAGGAACTGGGGTATAACACATTCGAGGATTACTGTGAGCAGGAAACAGGCATCAAACGCAGACAGGTTTATTCATATATAAACGTAATCGAAAAATTACCTTCTGATTTTGTGCAGTCGACTGCACAAATTGGTGTTCAGAAACTCTATCTTTTATCTTCCCTTTCCGAAGAAGAACGTACAGAAATAACCGAAAAAAACGACCTTGAGAGCACCTCCGTCCGTGAACTTGAGCAGCAGATAAGGCAGATAAGAGCGGAAAAGGATAAGGCGGTAGCCGATAAGTCGGCCGCCGAAGCCGAAGCATCCGCCGCCGCTCAGCAGGCAAAATCACTTGAAAAAGCCAAGAACGCACTGTCACAGCAGATAGCGGCGCTCGAAGCCGAGATAAAGGAGCTTGAAAACCGTCCTGTTGAAGTTGCGGTCGAGCCGGCTAAGGACGGCGTTATGGACAAGACAGCGTTTGATAATATCTGCAAGACTTATGAACAGCAGCTTGATAAGGTGCAGGAGGACGCATTACAGGACACTATCCGCTTAAACCGTGAGCATGCCGAGCAGATAAACAATCTTAAAGCCGAGAACGAAAAGAAACTCGAAGATCTCCGCAAGGAACTTGAGGCGGCAAAGCGTGAGCAGTCGGAGCTTACCGTATCTGTGCCCGACAGCAAGGAAACGTTTAAAGCGTATCTTGCCACTGCCATTGATGCGGCAAAGCGGCTCTGCGAGTTTATCGGCAATAATTCCGCAGACAGTAATCACGATCTGTTTGTCAGCAAAGCGAAGCAGTTTTTTGAGAAAATGACGGAGGAAATCGTATGAGCAGTACATTATATGATATAACCGGCAGGTTTGCCGAACTTTTCGATGCGTTTGACGCTATAAATGACTACGAACCGGACACCAATGCTGACGGCGAGTATATAGACGATGACGGCGAGGTCATCGCTGACCTTGAAGCATACAAAGCCGATATGCTGACAATGTGGTTTGACACTCTCGAAGGCATTGAGGGCGAGTTCAATGAAAAAGCCGAGAATGTTGCCTGCTTCATTAAAAACCTTGAACGTGAAGCGGACAGCCACGAGCTTGAAGCTAAGGAACAGACGGCAAGAGCAAAAACCAAGCGTAAAAAGGCAGAGTTCCTGAAAAAGCGCCTGCTACAGGATATGCAGGCGATGAAACTGAAAAAGGTCGATATGCCGAGAGCAAAAATAACGTTCTCAGAGGGACGTGACAGTGTGGTTGTTGACGATGAGCGGCAGTTTATTGACTATGCCGAAACATTCAACGAATCGCTGATAAAGTATAGCAAACCGACCATATGCAAGTCAGAGGTCAAGAAGCTGCTCGACAGCGGAGAAAAGCTCCCTGCCGTACATCTTGAGAAAAAGCCGTATATAACGATAAAGTGAGGTAGCTATGAGCAATATATTTACACCCGTAACAAGAAAGAAATCAAAGGCGAGAATTGCGGTCATGGGACCGTCGGGAAGCGGTAAAACGCTTTCGTCGCTCTATCTCGCAAAAGGCATAACGGGCAACTGGGGCAAAGTTGCCCTTATAGATACAGAACACGAGCGTGGCAGATTCTATGCCGATCGTCACGATCTCGGCACGGGAGAATTTCTCTACGCCCCGCTTACACCGCCGTATTCGCCCGAAAAGTACATAGAGTACGTCAGACAGGCGGCTGAGGCGGTCGGGGAGGACGGCGTAATAATAGTGGACAGCTTTTCACACGCATGGGATAACGAGGGCGGAGTGCTTGACATCAAATCACAGATAGCACAGCGTCAGGGAAAGAACGATTATACCGCATGGGACGAGGCAGGAAAGATACAGAACAATCTTGTCAATACCATACTGTCGGTCAACTGCCACACAATCATTACACTGCGTACCAAGATGGGCTATGCTATGGAAATCAACGACAGGGGCAAGACCGTTCCTGTCAAGATAGGACTTGCGCCGGTGCAGCGTGATAACACCGAGTATGAATTTGACATAGCATTTCAGATAAACCGTGAGCATATCGCAAGTCTTTCAAAAGACACAACATTCCTCGATAAGTGGTCGGGTGTTATCACCGAAGATTTAGGTGCTCAGCTCGGCGCATGGCTCAGCGAGGGTGCAGAGCCCGACAGATGTGAAGAATGCGGCGCCGTCATTATGCCGACACCTAAGCATACGGTAGCGGAAATGGTTGAAAGCTCGGTTGCAAAATTCGGCAGAAAGCTGTGCATAGCGTGTGCAAAGAAGGAGGTCGAAAAGCAGAATGCCGCTAAGACCGTATCAGAGTGAGCTTGTCGAGCAGACAAGGCAGGCGTGGCGTGAGGGTTATCACGCTCCCTGCATTGTTCTCGGGTGCGGCGGCGGTAAGTCGGTGATAGTAGCAGAGATAGCACGGCGGACTACATTCAACGGGAAAAAGGTGTTATTTCTTGTACACAGGCAGGAGCTTGTTCAGCAGATAATAAGGACGTTCATACGCTGGGGCGTTGATATGAACTACTGTGACGTGATGATGGTGCAGACCGCAGCACGACGGATAAAAAAACTGTCAAAGCCTGCGCTTATCATTACAGACGAAAATCACCACAGCCTTGCGCTGTCGTACAAGAAAATCTATGACGCTTTCCCCGATGTGCTTCGTGTGGGGGTAACAGCAACGCCTGTCCGCCTGAACGGTGACGGTCTGGGTGATGTCAACGACAAGCTGATAATCGGGCCGTCTACCAAATGGCTTATTGATCACAACTGCCTTGCGCCGTATGACTACTATGCGCCGTCCGTAGCCGACTTATCGGGGCTTCATATCAAAATGGGCGAGTTTGTTACGGCGGACGTTGAAAAGGCAATGATCAAAAAGGCTGTATTCGGTGATGTTATCGGATACTACAGACAGCTTGCAGATGGTAAGAAAGCCGTCTGCTACTGCTCAAGCGTTAAGCACTCGCTCGCTACCGCCGAAGCGTTCCGAGAAGCAGGCATAAACGCCGTACACATTGACGGTACAACTTCCGATGCAGAGCGTAATCGTATTATTTCGGATTTCAGAGCAGGACGGATAACGATACTTTGCAATGTCGATTTAATATCGGAGGGCTTTGACGTTCCCGACTGCGAATGTGCGATACTGCTCCGTCCCACTCAATCCCTTACTCTGTACATTCAGCAGTCGATGAGATGTATGCGCTATCGACCGGGCAAGCGTGCGATAATTCTTGATCATGTCGGCAATTACGCACGCTTCGGAATGCCCGATGATGACCGCCTGTGGTCGCTTGAAAAGCGCAAGCGCAACATAAAGAAAGAAGCTGCGGAGAATGCCGAAAAAGTGAAACAGTGTCCCGAATGTTACTATACATTCGGAGCGCCGCCGCCCGGTCAGCCCTGTATCTGCCCTCACTGCAGATATGTTTTCCCGGTAAAGAGCCGTGAGATAGAAACAAGCGAAAGCACCGAGCTTATTCATATCGAGGGCTTCAGGCTGGATTTCAGCAGTCCCGATGATTGTTCGTCCTATTCCGACCTGCTTGCATACGCAAAGAAGAAAGGGTATCAGAGGGGCTGGGCATTTTACGAAGCAAGAAAGAGAGGTTTTATATATTGACAGAAGAACACAGTATCCAGAATGCTGTCAGACGTGTTTTGTCCGAGAACGGTTGTGTGATATTCCGCATTAACGTCGGCAAGGGCAGAACATTTGACGGCAGATATTTCGACACGGGCGTACCGGTCGGATTTTCAGACCTGTTCGGCGTAAGGCAGTCGGACGGAAAGGCAATATTCATAGAGGTAAAGACAAAAACGGGACGTATTCGCCCCGAACAGAAGAATTTTATTGAAAAAATGCGTCGTTCGGGTGCTGTTGCAGGTATATGCAGAAGCACAGAAGACGCAATAAGACTTATAACGGAGGATAAATAATATGGCATTTTCACAGAACAATTCAGCGGCTACGAGTGCGCTCAAGCCCGAAGGCAGATATGAAACGATAATCACAAGCGTAGACGAGAAAACATATAAGAGCGGCAGTACATCGCTGAGCTTCAGACTGACGATAAGGAATGATATTCCGGAGCAGAAATACGGCAACGCCTGCCTGTTTTATCAGATATGGAAGGCTAAAGAACCTACAAAGGAAGACCTTGCGGTAAACGGTTATACGTTCGGCAGACTTATGGCAGTAGGCAAGGCCGCAAAGCTCACTGACGGCAAGGAATACAAGGATCTTGCGGAATACTGCGACGATCTTGTCGGCAAGTGTGTGATAGCTGTAGTAAAGCACGAAACGGACGATAAGGGCACCACAAGAGAAAAGGTAAGCTATCTTGAACCGACACAGCACCCCGACTGCAAGCATAAGTTCAAGACCGCCGTGACCGCCGATACCGTATCAGCGCCGAAAAACGAGAGCTTTGCGGCAACCGCAACAACGGAAGCCGCTATGGAAGATGACGGCGACTATCCGTTCTGATGGGGGAAATAATGTACGAATATATTCCCAATGAGCTTAAAAAGCTCTCAAACTGGGTGTGCTGGCAGGCTGTACCCGATGAGGCAGGCGGTAAGATAAAAAAACTTCCGATCAATCCTCATACGGGCGAACTTGCCCGCTCCAACGATCCGTCCACATGGTCGGATTTCAATACGGCTGTAGCGGCTTCGGCAGGTTTTGCAGGTGTCGGATTCATGTTCGGAAACTGCGAGTATTTCGGTGTGGATATTGACGGAGTGGGTGACGAGATAGCCGCATTCAAAACCGGCGAAAACAACATTATCACCGAATTTATAACAACACTCCAGTCATATACCGAGCTGTCGCAGTCCGGCAAAGGCATTCACATAATCTGCAAAGGAAACCTGCCGAAGCAGGGACGCAGACGAGGCAATGTCGAAATGTACGAAACAGGCAGATTTTTCGTTATGACGGGCAATCCGTGCGCCGAATATATGGATATAAACGAATGCACAGAGGCTATCAAGGCATTGCACGAAAAGTACATAGGCGGAGGGCGTGAGCCTTCCGCTGTACCCCGTGCTTATGTGCCGGCACTTCCGGCAACCGCAAATGATATTATAACTCTCGCCGGAAAAGCAAAGAACGCACCACGCTTCAATGCGCTTATGCAGGGCGATTATTCAGGATATGTGTCACAGTCTGAGGCTGATATGGCGCTTTGTAATATGCTTGCGTTCTGGTGCAGGTGTGATGCGGATATGATGGACTGTATATACAGACAGTCGGGGCTTATGCGTGAGAAATGGGACAGACGGCAGTCGGGCAGTACCTACGGTGCAATAACGATACAAAAAGCCATAGCCGACTGTGAGAAGGTATACGAACCGGCACAGAAATCACCGCAGTTTACGGCAAGGTTCACAGGTGAAAGCTCTGTTGTACACGCAAAGCTCGATACAGCACAGGACGAGCCTGTAAAGCTGTACACATTTGACGATACAGGGAACGCAGAACGGCTTATAGACTTATTCGGCAGTGAGATCCGCTACAGTTATACAGACAAGCGCTGGCTGTATTATGACGGCAGGAAGTGGTGCTACGACAACAGCGGAACAATAGAGCGCATAGCCGATAAGGCTGTACTTGCGATGAAGGCAGAGGCTAAGGCATATGAGCAGATGGACGCTGAGGACGGCGGAGATATGGCAAAGAGCTTTGAAAAACACCTGAAATCAAGCCGAAGCAACAAGTCAAAATCGGCAATGCTTAAAGAAGCACAGCACCACGTTCCAATCGTGCCGGCACAGATGGATAAGTACAAGATGGTGCTTAATACTCCGAGCGGTGTTCTTGACCTGAAAAGCGGTACGCTGAGTGAGCATAAGCCGGAAGCATACTTCACCCGTATCACGTCGGCAGAGTACACGAGCAACGCCGACTGTCCGCAGTGGCTGAAATTTCTTGACGAGATATTCGGCGGCGACAAGGACCTTATACGATATGTTCAGAAGGCGGTCGGCTATTCGCTGACAGGCTCAACGGCGGAGCAGTGCGTATTCTTCTTGTTCGGCACGGGCAGAAACGGTAAATCAACGTTTCTTGATATTATCCGTGCAATTATGGGCGACTACGCAAGCAATATCCAGCCGGAAACAATAATGGTACGCAGTAATCAGAGCAGTGCCATAAACAGCGATATAGCACGTCTTAAAGGCGCAAGGTTTGTTACGTCTGTAGAGCCTAACGAGGGCGTGCGTATCAACGAGGGTCTGCTGAAGCAGCTTACAGGCGATGATATAGTTACTGCCCGCAAGCTGTACGGCGATGAGTTTGAGTTCAAGCCCGAATTCAAACTGTGGATGGCAACTAATCATAAGCCGATAATCAGAGGCACAGACACAGGTATCTGGCGCAGAGTGCATATGATACCGTTCACTGTACAAATACCCGAAGAAAAGAAAGACCCACGTCTTAAATATAAGCTGTGCCGTGAGCTGCCCGCTATCTTCCGCTGGGCAGTAGAGGGGTGCGTACTGTATCAGGCTGAGGGGCTGCATATGCCGAAGGCGGTAGTCGCTATGGTCAAGGAGTACCGCAGAGAGATGGATGTTATCTCCGCTTTTGTCGAGGACAGGTGTACAGAGGGCAAGGACTGCTATGCGCAGGCTAACGTGCTTTATGCGGCGTATGCGCAGTGGTGCGATGACAATAACGAGTATAAGATGTCAAATACGAAGTTTGGTGTTGAATTGTCGAAAAAGTATCCTAAGGTGCGAGCAAAAAATGGTAATTGTTACATCGGAATAGCTATAAGCTGAAAGGAGGGTGAAGGGTGGTGAAGGGTTTAAGGGTTTTTCTAACCTTTCATACGGAAAATGAAAAAAATAAATATATATAAAAGGTGTTGGAAAACGGGCAAAACCCTTCACCACCTTACACCGAATGATTATGAAGAAGATAAATTTCAATGATCCGGCAACATTTGAAAAGCTGGAGCATATGGCATACGAAAACACGCTTGATTATACCGACTTTCCGCCTGCCGAGTATAAATACTTTGATAAGCTGTCACAGCTCGGCAGTATCTACCGCAGCGGTCAGCTTCCGAAGGGACTTTGCAAAGAGCGTAAGGACGCATATCTTTGTGATTATCGCAAGGACGCAGACAAAACAAGGAAAAATCACGAGGCAGAGGTCGGATACCAGGAGAATATACGAAGGTCGGACGAGCTGAGATGTGAGATCAACAGCACAAGAAATCACGATGTCAAGCTGATGCTTGCGCTGAGGTGTATCGAGCTGATGACCGGCGAGGAAGGATTTGAAAGGAGAAATTTAAATGATTAAACATTACTGCGAAATATGCGGCGAAGAGATCGCAGGTATACGGATTATGGAGGTATAGAGGATGGAAAAGTTTGATAAGCTGAACATCGAAACGCTTGGTAAAATTATTGATCAGTTTTTGACCGAAAACGAAGTAAATATGCTGATAACGCTTCCGAAAGGATCTTTAGATGCGCAGATACAAGAAAATATAAAACTTGGAAGCGTAGTACGGTTTTATATTTTTCTGAACTGCATAAAGCCGATAGTTGAAGAATTTGCAAAAGAAGCAGAAATCGACAAAACGTCTGCGGAATGGGAAGGAATTGTCGATACATATCTTGCTATGATCAAGAAAGAAATAATTGAAGGAGGAAAAATATGAGTGAATGGATAAGCGTGGAAGATAGACTTCCTGAAAAACAGTCGTGGAATCACATCGCCATCCTTGACACAAAAACAGGCAGAATCAGTGTAGAGCAAGACTTATATGCTATTGAAACGGCCGAAAAATTTAAGCAGAAAAAAGGGTTTTGCAAAGATGGAAGATTTAACGGTCGTGAAGTCGTCATTGCTTGGATGCCGTTTCCTAAACCGCCGATAAGTAAGCAGGTAACGAGTAGTAAACGCAAACCCGCAACTGAAACCTGCCTGTTCTGTGGGCGCAAAATTCCTGACAGAAGCAACGCAGACACAATCAGAGAGTTTGTTCAGCGTTTTAAAAAGATAGCACGCAAGACAGAGCTAATAGAAATTGGTACGGAACGTATTGTTTCTTATGGCATCTCACCGCAGAAGTTGGATAAACTCGTAAATGAGATGATAAAGGAGGAAACATGACCAAACAAGAACTCCACAGCATCCGTTCACTCCGTGACGAGATAAAATTCTGGGAACGGGCGCTTGAACGAATAAGAAATAAATCTCCTGTCGGTTCTCCACAGTTTGATGTCGTTCCCTGCAACAGCGGAATAAGCAACAGAGTGCAGGACAGAGTGGAAAACACGAGGTCGATCGAGGAAATAATAGCGGAGAAAAAGGCAGAGCTTGAAGCAAAGGAGCGTGAACTTACCGAGTACATAATGACGGTTGATGACAGCCTTGTACGCAGGGCTATGTATCTGCGGCACGTCTGCTGTAAAAGCTGGAATGCCGTTGCTATGGATATAGGCGGGGACAACACAGCCGATACGATACGGAAAGCGCACGACCGTTTTATCAAAAGAAATCTTTAAGTTGTCCGTTTTGTCCGTTTTTTCTGTGGTATCATATAAAATGAGAAAAGAAAGACAATAAGTTTTCCTCCTGAAGCCCGGCACAACGGTGTCGGGTATTCTTATACCCAAAAGAAAGGACGGTGTACCGCCAATGACCGAAAGACAGAAGAAATTCGCCGAATACTACGCTCAGTGCGGTAACGCCGCTCAGAGTGCGATACAGGCAGGATACAGCAAAAAGTATGCAAATACTAATGCTTCAAAATTACTACAAAATACTACAATTACGGAATACATAAAACAGCTCACCGAAGACGCCCAGACTGCCCGAATAATGACGGCAAGAGAACGGCAGGCGATACTTTCCGATATAGCAAAAGATGCGCAGAACGAGCTGTCGGACAGGATACGGGCAATAGACACGCTGAATAAGATGACGGGGGAGTACACGCAGAAGGTCAGTATTGACGGGGATGTGGGAGTGAAGATAGTTGACGACTGTTAAGCTCAGCGACATTATAGCGCCCTCGTTCTACGATCTGCACAAGGATATAAAGGCAGACAGGCACACGCATTACTGGCTCAAAGGCGGCAGAGGCTCGACAAAATCATCTTTTGCATCAACGGAAATTCCGCTCGGTATGATGAAAGATCCTATGGCGAATGCGGTCGTTATCCGAAAAGTAGGTTTATATCTGAAAGACAGCGTGTATGAACAGCTGTTGTGGGCAATAGAAAGGCTCGGCGTGTCGCACTTATGGCAGTGCAGGCAGTCACCGCTTGAGCTTGTCTACACGCCGACAGGACAGCGTATTTTATTCCGTGGTGCTGACAAGCCGAAAAAGCTGAAATCTACCAAAGTCAGAAAGGGCTATATCCGCTATGTGTGGTATGAGGAGGCGGACGAGTTCGGCGGTATGGAAGAGATACGCACCATCAATCAATCCCTGCTCAGAGGCGGTGCGACATACACCGTTTTTTACACGTTCAATCCGCCGAAAAGCCAAAGAAACTGGATAAACAGCGAGGTGCTTGTTCCCCGCTCGGACAAGATAGTGCATCACAGCGACTATCGTTCTGTGCCGGCAGAATGGCTCGGAGAACAGTTTTTGATTGAAGCAAAGCACCTTGAGCAGACAAAGCCGGAGCAGTACAGGCATGAATATCTCGGAGAGGTGACCGGCACGGGCGCAGAGGTGTTCACAAACATTACTATCCGTCCTATTACGGACGAGGAAATAAAGTCATTTGATCATATCAAGCGTGGTATAGACTGGGGCTACGGCGCAGACCCGTTTGTATATATAACAGCTCATTTCGACAGCAAGCGAAACAGGCTGTTTATTTTTTACGAATTTTTCAGGTGCGCTGCAAAGTATGACGTTATTGCAAATGCAATCCGCAAGGAGAACACGCAGAACGGTACAATCATTGCCGAGTCTGCCGAGCCACGCTCAAACGACGAGCTTCGGGACAGGGGTTTTCGCATAAGGACGGCAGTCAAAGGTCCGGGAAGCGTCGAGCACGGTATAACTTGGCTTCAGAACCTTGAAGAGATTATTATTGACGGTACACGTTGCCCGAATGCCGCCCGTGAGTTCAACGAATATGAACTTGACCGTGACAGTAGGGGAGAGCTGAAAGCGGACTTCCCCGACAAGAACAATCACACCATAGACGCTATCCGTTATGCCCTTGAGGACTATATCGGCAGGAAGATAGTGAAATCAACGCTCAGCAAGCGGAAATTAGGCATTTATTAAGGAGATTTTATGATAACATCACCGATTTTCACAACGGACAAAACGGCGGGGATGATAACGCCGAAATTAGCACGGGATTACATAGAAAAGCACGATAAGTACGAAATGCCACGCCTTACGATGCTGGATAATTACTACTGCGGCAGACAGCGCATCTGCGACAGGCGTAAAAGTGACGATGTGCTGAGCAACAACCGTGTTATGATAAACCACGCCGCATATATCGCAAAGTTTACATCTTCGTATCTGATAGCTACTCCTGTTTCTTACAGCGGTAAAGATGATACGGATATTACGGCAATAACCGATTGCCTTTCTTATGCTGACAGCAGTACGCAGGACGCAGATCTTGCACTCGATGCCGCAATATTCGGCAGAGCATACGAACTTATCTATATGGACACTGACAGCCGTCCGAAGCTTGCCCGTATCACTCCGCTGTCCGCATTTGTCGTTTATGATGATACTGTGGAGCAAAATCCCGTATTTGCCGTGTATTACTATCCGGTTTTCGTGCCGGGCAACAGTACGCCTGAGTGTTTCAAGTGTCAGCTTATGACTGATACGATAACGCAGTGCTTTGAGCTTACAAGCAACTTCGGACTTAAATCGGAGGGCGAGATAATACCGCACTATTTCGGCAAAGTACCGCTGAATGAGATCTATAATGACGGTCAGCGACAGGGCGATTTTGAGCAGGTCATAAGCCTTATTGACGCATATAACACGTTGCAGTCAGACAGGGTTAACGACAAGGAGCAGTTCGTTGACAGCCTGATGTACATTAAAGGTCAGATACTCGGTGAAACAGACGATGAAAAAACGGAAACTTATAGCGATATTCAGCGCAACAGGGTCGTAGAGCTGTCGCAGGACGGTGAAATAGGCTTTCTGACACGGCAGTTTGATGAAGTAAGCGTGGAAGTGCTGAGAAAGAGTATTGTTACCGATATTCACAAGATTTCGGGCGTACCCGATATGTCGGATGAAAGTTTTGCAGGGAATGCTTCGGGTGTTGCCATGAAGTACAAGCTATTGAACCTTGAACAGATAACCAAGACGAAAGAGCGGTATTTCACAGAAGGCTTACGTTACCGCCTTGAGTGCCTTTCCAACATAATCGGTATAAAGGGCGGTCATATCGATCCGAAGCTGATAGACATAACCTTTACACGCTCGCTTCCTCAAAATGAGCTTGAATTATCCCAGGTGGTGGCAACGCTTGACGGTAAAGTGCCGCAGGAAACTTTACTGTCGCTCCTGCCGTTTGTTAAAGATCCTCAGAGTGCCGCAGAAGAACTCCGACAGCAGAAGCAGGACGCTATAGCGACACAGCAGCAGATGTTTATGAACACACCGCTTGCAAGGAGCGAAAGCAATGAAGAATCCGAGTAAGAAATATTGGGAGGACAGAGCCGCAGAGCGAATGGTAAGCTACACGTCAAAAGCGGAAAGCACCGCCGATACGCTCGGTAAGGCTTATTACGCAACAGCACGGTATCTGCAAGGTGAGGCAAATGACGTTTTTAACGCCTTTACAGATAAGTTTGAACTGAGTATTGCCGAAGCCGAAACAATGCTCAAAAACGCACCGAATAAGTCTATGTTTGAACAGATGAAGACCGCTCTTGCCACCTGCACCGATGAGCAGAGAAAGCAGGAGCTTGAAACGCTGTTGTCTTCACCCGCATACGCCCACAGAATAGGACGGTTGAATGATCTTGACAGCAAGATAAGTGATATGTGCTCACGCCTTGCAAACGCCGAAATAGGCGTTGATACAGCGCATCTGGGCGATATAATTCAGAGAGCGTATATGCAGACGGTTTTCGATGTGACGAAGGGTGCGGATTACCGTGCGGCTTTTGATTTAATCCCCGAAAGCCGTGTGAAAGCTATCCTGTCTACCAACTGGAGCGGTCAGATGTTCTCCCAGCGTGTCTGGGATAACACAAACGCACTTGCAGACGGGCTGAAGCACGATATGCTT
>ENA-OPEC01000113-OPEC01000113.1-human-gut-metagenome-genome-assembly--contig:-NODE-113-length-68389-cov-4.174159_pt1 | contig 68389 bp, 55 predicted proteins | sample MGYA00241622_ERZ501507 | MGnify/ENA primary metagenome ERZ501507 (study PRJEB25962, sample SAMEA2042582) | human gut metagenome | biome: human gut; feature: human-associated habitat; material: faeces... | reverse complement strand
CGGGTTTGATACATATTTTGATTTGCAACACTAAGATAGGTGAAAAATCTGACATAGCAAAATCCTGAGCAACTTTTTGTTGCTCAGGTACTTATAAAATAAGTTAAACTAAAATGCTGCGGAATTTAGGTTTATATACAATATTTACACATCTTATGAGTTTTCTATTTAAATGGTTAAAACTCATATAGAATAGCTTGAAAAACGACAAAAACAAATAATGAATACGGAGATTGTATCTGTCATCTGCCCGATATACAACGAGGAGAAGTATATCGAGAAGTGTATAGAGTCGGTATTGGGACAAGATTATCCACAAGACCGTATCGAAGTACTGTTTGTAGACGGTATGAGTACAGACAGAACAAGGGATATAGTAAAAGAGTATTCAGAAAAGTATCCACACATAAGACTTGTAGACAATCCGTTACAGACAGTTCCGCACGCGATGAACCGTAGTATAGAGACCGCTAAAGGAGACATTATTGTCAGACTGGACGGCCATACAGAATATCCTTCTGACTATATATCATCATCCGTGCATTATCTTGAGACACTTCCCAAAGCTGAAAATGTGGGAGGTATATGTATAACTCTGCCTTGTAACGAAAGCAATACGGCATACGCTATTGCGACCGCCCTAAGCCATCCGTTCGGTATGGGCAATTCTTTATTTAGAATCGGAGCAAAAGATATACATAAAGTAGATACCGTACCTTTTGGATGCTTCCATAAATCTTTGTTCGAGCGCATCGGAAAATATGATACAGAATTAACGAGAAATGAGGACGATGAGCTGAACGGAAGAATAATAAAGAGCGGGGGATACATATATCTTGTACCAACAATAAAAACAAAATACTACTCAAGAGATAAGGTATCGAAGGTGCGCAGAATGTTCTATCAATACGGTCTGTATAAGCCGCTGGTGAACAAGAAACTCGGCAGTCCGGCCACTGTGAGACAGTTTGCGCCGTTAGCGTTCCTGCTCGGAATCATATTTGGAGGAATATTGAGTGCATTCTCCATATACATAATTTATATATACTTTGCCGTTTTGGCATTGTATCTGGTTATCGGTGTTATCATCGGTTGCAAATGCGCCGCGAAACACCACAGGCCTATGCTCATACTGCTCATGCCATACGTGTTTGCCAATGTCCATCTGAGCTATGGATATGGCTACCTTATGGGCATATTAAAGCTAATAGGAAACAAAAAATTTAACGCAGAGTCTAACAGATAAAAACATAAAGAAATGAAAATACCTTTTTCACCACCAGATATAACAACAGCAGAAGCCGACGAAGTACGCGAGGCATTGCTGTCGGGATGGATTACCACAGGCCCGAGAACAAAGGAACTCGAACGACAGATTGCTGCCTTTTGCAATGTCAACAAGGCTGTATGTCTGAATTCGGCGACTGCCTGCTTGGAAATGGCGTTAAGGATTTTGGGGGTCGGCCTGGGCGACGAGGTCATCACTTCAGCCTATACCTACACCGCCTCGGCAAGTGTGATATGCCACGTAGGGGCTACGCCCGTGCTTGTTGACACAGGCAAGGACTCGTTCGAGATGGACTATGACAAACTTGCGAATGCCGTAACCGAGAAGACAAAGGCTGTCATTCCGGTAGACTTGGGTGGTATTCCGTGCGACTACGACCGCATTTTCGACATCGTAGAGAGCAAGAAAGCACTCTTTTCGCCGAATACAGACATCCAAAAAGCGATTGGTAGAGTGGCCATCGTGGCTGATGCCGCACACGCTTTCGGTGCCCGCTGGCATGGCAAGATGGTGGGAAGCATAGCCGACTTCACATCGTTCAGCTTCCATGCAGTAAAGAATTTTACTACGGCCGAGGGCGGCGCGCTCACATGGAGAGACATTGAGGGCATCGACAACGACCATATCTATAAAGAACTTCAACTGCTGTCACTGCACGGTCAAAGCAAGGACGCACTGGCAAAGACACAGCTCGGAGCATGGGAGTACGACATTATATCACCGGCTTATAAGTGCAACATGACTGACATCATGGCAGCCATCGGGCTGGTGCAGATGAAGCGCTACCCCACCCTGCTCGAACGCCGTAAGCAAATCATAGGGATGTATAACGATGCGCTTAAGGGATGCAACGTACAGGTGCTCAACCATTACACAGACGAGCACACTTCATCAGGTCATCTCTATCTCGTGAGACTGCTCGGCAAGGACTCCGAATATCGCAACAACGTGATAACAGAAATGGCAAAGCGCGATATAGCCTGCAATGTACACTACAAGCCTCTGCCTATGATGACAGCCTACAAGGCCCTGGGATTCGACATAAAGGACTATCCGAACGCATACGCGCAGTTCTGCAACGAGATAACGCTGCCGTTGCATACCAAACTCACAGACGAAATGGTAGAATACATTATCAGGAACTTTAAGGAAACGGCATTTTGACACGCATATTTGACATATTGTTCGCAACGCTCGGACTTGTTATACTTTCGCCACTGCTCATTTTTGTGTATGTGGCGATAGTATTGGAAAGCCGTGGAGGCGGTTTCTACCGGCAGGAACGTACAGGACGGTATGGCAAACCGTTCAGGCTAATTAAGTTCCGTTCGATGTATGTCAACGCCGACAAGCACGGTCTCATCACCGTTGGCGGACACGACAACCGCATAACAAGAGTCGGATATTATATACGTAAATACAAGATAGACGAGCTGCCGCAACTTATCAATGTCGTAAAGGGAGACATGAGCATCGTAGGACCGCGTCCGGAAGTGAAGAAATATACCGACCTCTACACCGAGGAGCAACGCAAGATATTGGATGTCAGGCCGGGCATAACCGACTATGCGTCGATAAAATACGTAGACGAGAACGAGATATTGGGTACCTCAGACAATCCAGAGCGCACATATATAGAACATATAATGCCGGACAAGATAAAGCTGAATATGATATATATCAGCCAAAACGGCATAAAAGAATATTTTAAGATTATCTTCCTTACACTCGCCAACATTGCAAGATAAGTTGCATACCGTGGTGAATGGCCGGAACTTTTCACATAACAACTATGAGGATATTATATAAATTATCACATTGGTACTTCACAAAGAAGGCTTTACCATATTGGTGCATCCTTCTTATTGACTGTGGAGTGGTGTTCATGTCATATCTTTTCATCTACCAGCAGCTGAATAGCGGTGCCCTACTTCTGAGCAATTTCTATCAAATTTGCATGACGACACTGATGTACACACTGTTCTATGGCATGGCATTCAAATGTTTCCATACATACAGCGGCATCCTCCGTTACTCTTCATTCATCGACCTTCAACGCATAGCATACGCCGTAGCACTCGGCGGTACCACCTCTTATGCCATACATCTATTAGTAGGACATACTTATCCACTTTATTTTATAAGCGGCCAATACATACTTTTGGCATCGTTGCTTTCGGGAGGAATGCTGTGGGCATTGCGCATATTAATGAAGATTCTGTACGAAGTATCGGTAAAAAGCATCAACTCCAAGTACACATATATATATGGTACGGACAGCAGTGCAATAGCCTTAGCAAAACATTTCAGGAACGAAAGCCCCCAGAAGTTTGACATCAAAGGCTTTATAACAGAAAACCGAGATGCAAAGCATCATGAGTTGATGGGCGAAAAGATATACATTCTTGATGAAACTTTGCCCGAACGGATGAAAGACAACGGCATTGAGGCGTTTGTCGTAACTAATGGAAAGCTGGCAAGTTTCCGCAACAATCAGGAAATGCAAAACGCAATCATCAAGGCAGGCATAAAGATTTACGTTCAAAGAAATGAGGAGGAATGGAAGGACGGCGGCATAGACAAGCCCGCACTCAAGCATATTGAAATAGAAGACCTGCTGCCACGCGACGAGATACAGATTGACATGGACGCTGTGGGTACTCTTCTGCGGGGCAAGAGCATCATGATTACCGGCTCGGCAGGCAGCATCGGCAGTGAGATTGTGCGCCAAGTGGCGAAGTTCAAGCCTGAGATGATGCTGCTAATAGACCAGGCCGAGACTCCGCAGCACGACATCCGCCTGTTCATGCAAAAGAATTATCCACACATCAAGGCCGAAACCATAGTAACCACAATATGCAACAAAGGCCGTATGGAGACGCTGTTCGAGACCTACAAGCCCGATTACGTGTTCCATGCAGCAGCATACAAGCACGTGCCCATGATGGAAGACAACCCTTGCGAGGCCATTCAGAACAACGTGGAAGGAACGAGAAACATCGCCGACCTGTCCATGAAGTACGGCGTAAAGAAATTCGTGATGATTTCAACCGATAAGGCCGTGAACCCGACCAACGTGATGGGATGCAGCAAACGCATCTGTGAAATCTATGTGCAGAGCCTCGACAAGGCGATAAAGGACGGCAAGACTGAGGGCGTTACACAATTCGTTACAACCCGTTTCGGCAACGTCTTAGGCTCCAACGGTTCTGTAATACCATTGTTCAAGGAACAGATAAGGAACGGAGGACCGGTAACGGTAACACATCCAGATATCTTCCGCTACTTCATGCTCATCCCCGAAGCCTGCAAGTTAGTTCTCGAAGCAGGCACAATGGGCCACGGAGGAGAGATTTTCGTGTTCGATATGGGCGCGCCGGTGAAGATTGTAGACTTGGCAAAGCGCATGATTAAACTGAGCGGAGCAGAGAACATTGAGATAAAATATACAGGATTGCGCGACGGCGAGAAGCTCTATGAGGAGGTTCTCAACGATCAGGAAATAAACAAACCGACTCAGAACGACAAGATAAAGATTGCCACAGTGCGCGAGTATGACTTCGCCGAGGTCTGCAATAACATTGAAAGACTGATAGCGAACAGCTATAAATACGATGATATGGAAACCGTAGCAAACATGAAAGAGATTGTTCCAGAATACAAGAGCAACCATTCTGTTTACGAAATCCTTGATAAGAAATGAGCCATATAAACAAATACGGAAACGGTATTTCACAACATATAAAGCGCGCCATTGACTTTCTGCTGGCACTTGTATGCCTTGTTCTGTTCTCGCCCGTGTTATTAGTGTGTTACATTGGTATACGGAGAGAAGACGGTTGCCCCGTAATATTCTCGCAAGAGCGTATCGGCAGAGGCGGAAAACCGTTTATGATACTGAAGTTCAGAACGATGAAAGAAGAGGCTGAGAAGGACGGCGTGCCTCAGTTGGCAGAGAAAGAAGACAGCCGGCTCACTCCTTTCGGCGGCTGGCTGCGCAAGCATCATCTCGATGAACTTCCACAACTGTGGAACGTTCTTAGGGGAGATATGGCCTTTATAGGCCCGCGTCCCGAGCGGAAATACTTCATCGACAAGATTATGGAACACGACCCGCGCTATGAACTGCTCTATCAGATACGTCCGGGAGTAACGTCTTACGCCACATTATACAACGGATACACCGACACTATGGAAAAGATGCTACGCCGCCTGGAGCTCGATCTTTATTATCTGGAGCACCGGTCGTGGTGGCTCGACACAAAAATTCTGTTCAATACATTCCTTAATATCGCGTTTGGAAAAAAGTTCTAACCAATAAATAATGGCAGACAGATGTCCAATATTCTGTCTGCCATTATTGTTTTCTTTTGTATTTCGCCAGCTTTTCAGATGCATTTCCAACGACACGGCAATCTTTGACGCACTTTCCGGCAAGCGCTGATATGAGCAATATCAGAACTTCTTGAAACTCAATCTCAGTTCATCCGTTGCGAGAGTCATGCGATTGGCGCTAATCCCTTCTATGCGGAAAGTCTCGTCAAGGGCGTTAACACCATAAGGCGACAATATAGACGGGTCCTCCACCTTTATGTCGCCCTCCTCCCGGTTGTCCTTGTACGGGTCGTAAAGACGCAGGGAAGAGTTCGTATTCTCGAAATGGAACAAGTACCCCCGCGTCTCTTTGTCATAGTCCGTAACATTCACAAGTCCCACCTGAACGCTCCAGAACACGCGCCGTTCAGACAAATCGCACACGCCGCTGGTAGCCAGCGTGTCTACACGCTCCATGTGCCAGAAGCCGTCAAGGTCGCCGTTGTCCGACGTTTCAATGTCGCACGAAGCCATACACGATGCCATCAATGCTGCTATAAAGAATGATTTTATTGCTTTCATAATGAGAATAATCCTGTTTTTGATATTGTCAGTTGAAATCCGTAGTTATGTCCGAGGATGTGTCCGAAATCCATTCCGCAGCCACCGCGGATGCTCCAGCCCTCCAATTTACGTCCAGTGAAAGTATAGGCAGCCTCGGCCAGCACACTCACGTTATGATGTTTCTTTGTATAAGGATTGTCGTAAGTACCCCACCCCTCCTGATAAGTACCCAACAGGCGATAACGCAGGTTGTCGTAAGGTTCGCCCGAGAGTCCAAGATGGAACGCCATGAAGCGGTTGTTCTCCACGGCGATAGTGCCGTCGGTATTGTATATCGGCGAGCGATAGAGCGGATTGCCCATCACCTGTCCCCAATGCTGCCATCCCGCAAACATTCCGTGATTGTAATAAGAATCCCGTCCGCCGATATGATCGCTCATCGACGGAGTATGGTCGTGATAAATCGGACCGCTCTGATACTTCGTATAGAGATACTCGAAGACTATTCCGCGCACCCATGTGGCCCACTTCAGTTTCACCTCCGCGCCGAGCATCCAGTCCTTGAAGTCATACAGCAGATACTTATGGTCTTTCCTCACGTCCCATTCATCGCCCGAACCATAACCGTCGTAGTCGAGCTGGAACATCGATGAGTGGTCTTCGAAGAACTTATCGGCATAAACGGCCGCCATGAAATCCTCGTTCTCGTAGTTTATACGCATCACCCAACTGCCCAACTGGTCGCCCTCCACGTTCTTGTATTGCGTCTCATTGGCCTCGGCTCCACCCGGAATGAGAGCGTCAATATAGGCCTTCAGCCCCGTTCCATTGTTATATACGCGCATCGTGCCGTCGCCATTGGGCAGATACGACCTGCCGCCGAAGAGCGAAGCCATCTCCAATCCCACCTCGAACGACCACGGACAGAACACATCCTCGTTGCCGATTTTCAGATAACCGGCCTTACTGTGATAGAGAACATCTTCTGTATATTTCGTCTGACGGGCCGTGAAATCGCCTTCCCAGTCGCCGTCCGTAAGTTTTCCATAGGCTATATGTCCTTTCAGATGCAACCATCCGCGCGTCAGTGGCACAGTCCAATATTCCGGCAGAGCCAGCCTCACCTGCGGAATGGGCCGGGCATTGCGTCCGAGGGTCTGCGAACCGCTCGACAGCTCATTGTTCTTCAGTTCCATCGGATATTCCTTTGCGCCCACAGTGAGCGTTCCGTGCAGCCAACGCCCCTCGGCATAAGCCTGCTGAACGACCACATTGCTCGTATAATTCACCGGCACAGCCAAGTCCACACCATAGCCCACGCCCCACTTCCGGCCCTCGTCGGCCTTCAACGGACGTTCTATCGCACCGCGCAAGTAGCCATTGGTCTTATCGAGCGAACTCAGACCGAACTTATTGGCGTTGAGCCACAGTGGCGTCTTCCCTTTGGAAAAACTGCCCTGCATCTCCACCTTATATTCTATATCATGCAACAGCCGGCTTACAGACTCCTGCCTCGCATCTTCCTCCTGTGCCCCCGCGCTTGTCGCGACAAGCAAAGCCAGCACCGCAAAAATATTCTTCATCATGCTATACAAGTACGTGTACATTAATATATATAACGTCATGGCCGGGCTTTTATTGTACAACAACCACGCAACTATCATGCAAAGGCATCGCAACCTGCATAAAAATGCCATGCGACCACACAAATATCACTTTAGGGAAAATCCCCGCCGGTTTAGGGAAAATCCTTTCATAATACACAAAAATCTTCGCAATTTTGCAACATGAAAATAAGGAACACTCTAAAAAAACATACCACTATGAAGAAGCTAATGATAATTCTGACCGCTCTGTTTACGATGACAGTATCGGCAAACGCCATGAGCTACGAGCAGGCCCGCCAGCAGGCTCTGTTCCTGACAGATAAGATGGCTTACGAACTGAACCTCACCGAGGACCAGTACGAGGCGGCATACGAGATTAACCTTGACTACCTGATGGGCGTTAACAGCTATGACGACGTTTACGGAACATATTGGACACACCGCAATCTCGACATGAGCTACGTGCTCTTCGACTGGCAGTACAGGGCTTTCTGCGCAGCATCCTACTTCTACCGCCCGATTTATTGGAACGCCGGCTACTGGCACTTCGCCATCTACGCACGTTATCCGCGACGCGACTACTTCTATTTCGGACGGCCGCACTTCTGGACTGTGTACCGCGGCGGACACAGTTGGCACTACAACGGAGGCCGCTCGTGGTATCACGGACGCAGATTCGGCAAGCCAAGCCGACCGGGAGGACGTCATTTCGGTATGCAGGACGGACACCGCAGGGGCGATTACCGCAACGGATTCAACAACCGCCCGAGAGGCAACCACAACATGGGCACAGGCAGAAGAGATAACAATCGCTACAACAACGACAAAAACAATAACAGCAACCGGCCGAACAGCGGATTCGGAAACGGCAACCGACCGAACCGTGGCGACAATACGACGCGCCCGTCAGACAAGGGAGTGAACAACGGAAGCGGAACATCAGGCAGCCGTCCGCAAACAGGTTCTCAGGACAACAGACCGACAAGAGGAACACGCGGATTCGGCAACCGTCGCGACAACAGCAATTTCAACCGTCCGACGCGTGAGAGTTCCACCCGCACAACGGTTACGAGAACACCCAATCCGGGCAGTACATCGCGCAACTTCGGCACACCGTCAAGAAGCAACTCATCGCCCAGCCGTTCGTTCTCACCCAGCCGTTCATCCGGTTCTTCGGTCAACCGCTCGTCAAGCTCATCATTCAGCCGCCCGTCAGGAGGTTTCTCCGGCGGCAACCGCGCCGGTGGCAGGCACGGTGGCCGCAGATAATGTTCAAGACAATTCATAAATACTTTAGAATATAAAAAGGTTGTTTTCAGCAGGACAAAAGAAGATAAATACACAGAAAAAGATTTAGGTTTAAAATTAGAGAGTTAAATGTTGAAGTGGCTGTACCGTAGTGGCACAGTCACTTTTCTTTTATAGAAATGGATGTTTTACTATCCAACTTCGCAGCAAACCATAGCCATAATTTTGGCAGCCTGTATATCGCTGATTTCCAACAATATACAAAGCAGGCTTCCAAAGTGGCCGAAACGGCGCAGTACTAAGCCCGAAATACTCGAGTACTAAAGCCCGAATACTTGAGTAATCAGGCCTGAAATACTCGAGTACTAAAGCCAAATTACTCCAATACTTGGCCTAAAATACTCCAATACAAAGCCGGAATTACCACAGAACTCCGCCCAACAGTCCCCCAAAAGACTATTGTCTGAACTCCCGAACGACCTCCAGTCTACGCTCTCCTGATTCAACGAATATTTATAAATAAACTAAAATTATTATCGTTGTTTCCCATTAAATAACTAACTTTGTATTCACCTAATAAACTGCGGAGAAAATATATCATGGCGGCAATGAACAATAGCGACAGTGTGGTAATCATTCCAACATATAACGAGAAAGAGAACATCGAGAAAATCATTCGTGCGGTATTCGGCCTTTCCAAGTGCTTCCATATCCTCGTAATCGACGCCGGCAGTCCCGACGGAACAGCCGGAATAGTGCACGGACTGATGGAAAAGGAATTTGCCGACAGACTGTTTATAATAGAACGGGCGGGCAAACTCGGACTCGGAACGGCTTACATCACGGGCTTCAAATGGGCGATGGAACACGGCTACGACTATATCTTTGAGATGGATGCCGACTTCAGCCACGACCCGAACGACCTGCCGCGACTCTACGCAGCCTGCCATGACGAGGGCTACGATGTGGCTATCGGCTCGCGATATGTGAGCGGAGTGAACGTCGTGAACTGGCCTATCGGCCGTGTGTTGATGAGCTATTTCGCATCAAAATACGTGCGTATGGTAACGGGATTCAACGTGCATGACACCACGGCGGGCTTCAAATGCTACAAGCGCAGGGTGCTTGAGACTGTGCCGTTAGACGAGGTGAGATTCAAGGGCTACGCCTTCCAGATAGAGATGAAGTACACGGCCTATAAGATTGGTTTCAAGATAAAGGAAGTACCGGTGATATTCGTCAACCGTCGCGAAGGCGTGAGCAAGATGAGCGGCGGCATTTTCGGAGAGGCTTTCTTCGGCGTTATGCGGCTGCGCATGGACGGATGGTTCCGCAAATATCCGCCAATGCCGCAAGCAGAGGTGAGAAGTAAGAGGTGAGAGGTGAGAGGTAAGAGGTGAGAGGTAAGAGGTAAGAGAATAGCAACATAAAGGATGAGATAATAGATGAGATAAAGAAAGAGATAATGGATGAAATAATGGGATGAGATAATGGCACATATCTTATTACAAAAGAATGTATCCTCTTTCTGCAAAAAAGCATTTCTCTTACCTCTCACCTCTTACCTCTTACCTCTTACCTCTTACCTCTAAAAAGCCTCTACTCGTGAGAGCATGACATGGAAATAAAGAAAATTCAGAAGCTATACGGCTCTCTGCCACAGGCGGGAGCGTTTTTAAAGACACTGGAAGACAAGTCGGCAACGACGGTTTTCCTGAAGGGTTTATTGGCCTCGGCCGCACCGCTTTTCTTCTCCTCCATACACGAAAGGATTGGAACAGCGGTTCTTTTTGTATTGAACGATGCCGATGAGGCGGGCTATTTCTACCACGACCTTACGCAGATTATGGGGCAGGAGAATGTGCTTTTCTTCCCGTCTTCCTATCGGCGTGCCGTGAAATACGGTCAGCGCGATGCGGCAAGCGAGATACTCCGCACGGAGGTGCTGGCAAGGTTGAGGAAAAGCCCATCTCTAATCTCCCAAAAGGGGGAAGAACAAACTGGGAACAGAGGGAATAATAGTCTTCACCCTGATGGCACTCTCCCCTCCGGGGGAGTCGGAGGGGGCCATTCCCTCTACATAGTTGCCTCCCCTGAAGCCATTGCCGAGCTTGTCATTACGCAGAAGCAGCTCGACGAGCGACGCCTGTCAATGAAAGTGGGCAACACGGTAGACATCGTTGAGACGGCAAGACAACTGCGCGATTATGGTTTCCGCGAGACAGATTACGTGTATGAGCCGGGCCAGTTTGCCCTACGCGGAAGTATCCTCGACGTGTATTCATACAACAGCGAACTGCCGTTCCGTCTCGATTTCTTCGGCGACGAGATTGATTCCATCCGTACATTCGAGGTAGAGACACAGTTGTCGAAGGATAAGAAAACGGAGATTGAAATTGTGCCGGAACTTTCTTCACTGACCGAAACAAAGATTCCGTTCCTCAGCTTTCTACCCAAAGACACACTTCTCGTCATGAAGGACTTCACCTTCGTGCATGATTCCATCGACCGCATATATAAGGACGGCTTCTCGTCGCAGGCCATGACCGAGCGCATGGAGGGCAAGACCGAGGCCGAACAGCAACAGATAAGGCGCGAGATGGTGCGCGAGAGCCAACTCGTCAGTCCGTCGGCATTCGCTGCCGTGGCATCGGGTTTCCGACGGGTGGAGTTCGGCAGCAAGGCCGCAGACAAGGCGAAGAAGCGCGAGAACAACGGCGTTGGCGACAAGACAGCCCTCATAGCATTCGACATTTCGCCCCAACCGCTGTTCCACAAGAATTTCGACCTGCTCACAAAGACGCTCGAAGACTATCTGCTTCAGGGCTACACATTATATATATTGGCCGACAGTGCAAAGCAGACGCAGCGACTGCGCGACATTTTCGACAGCAAGGACGGCGGCGATGATTATGACGAGAGATACAACAAGGCACTGAGCAGAAGTTCGGAAAACGAGAGTGTGTGCAGCCGGTTGCCGTTCACGCCGGTGGACAAAACCCTGCATGAAGGCTTCGCCGACAACACTTTGCGCGTCTGTTTCTTCACCGACCATCAGATATTCGACCGTTTCCACAAGTACAATCTGCGGTCGGACAAGGCTCGCGCGGGCAAGATTGCGCTCACGATGAAGGAACTTCAGGAGATGGAACCGGGCGACTACATCGTTCATGTGGATTACGGAATAGGCAAGTTTGCCGGTCTTGTGCGTGTGCCCACGGGCGGTTCCTATCAGGAGATGATAAGAATCGTATATCAGCGCGGCGACATCGTAGACGTGTCGATACACTCCCTGTATAAGATTTCAAAGTACAGGAGCAACGGAAGCGGTGAGCCTCCGCGCCTTTCCACGCTCGGCACCGGCGCGTGGGAGCGTCTGAAGGAGCGCACCAAGAAGCGCATCAAGGACATCGCGCGCGACCTGATAAAGCTATATGCCAAGCGCCGGCACGAGAAAGGCTTTTCTTTCAGTCCCGACACGTTCATGCAGCATGAGCTTGAGGCCAGTTTCCTATATGAAGACACGCCCGACCAGCAGAAAGCCACAACAGAAGTGAAGGCCGACATGGAGAGTTCGCGGCCTATGGACAGGCTTGTCTGCGGCGATGTGGGCTTCGGCAAGACCGAGATTGCGGTGCGCGCGGCGTTCAAGGCGGCCTGCGACTCAAAGCAGGTGGCGGTGCTTGTGCCTACGACGGTGCTCGCATTCCAGCATTATCAGACCTTCCGCGACCGCTTGCGCAACCTTCCCGTGCGTGTCGATTACCTGTCGAGAGCGCGCTCGGCAAAGCAAACAAGAACGGTGCTGAACGACCTTGAGGAGGGAAAGGTGGACATTCTCGTGGGCACGCACAAACTGATTGGCAAGAACGTGAAGTGGAAAGACCTGGGACTGCTTATCATCGACGAGGAACAGAAGTTCGGCGTGTCGACTAAAGAGAAGTTGCGCACGCTTAAGACCAACGTCGACACGCTCACGATGTCGGCCACTCCTATCCCCCGTACATTACAGTTCTCGCTGATGGGCGCACGCGATATGAGCATCATGCGCACTCCCCCACCCAACCGTTACCCTATTCAGACAGAACTGGCGACATTCGGCCACGAGATAATCGCCGACGCGATAAACTTTGAGATGAGCCGCAACGGACAGGTGTTCTTCGTGAACGACCGCATCAGCAACCTGCAATCGTTGGCCGACCTCATAAAAAAATACGTGCCCGACGCGCGTATTGCCATCGGACACGGACAGATGAAGCCCGAGGAACTGGAGGAGATTATCATGGGCTTCATAAACTACGACTATGATGTGCTGCTATCGACGACCATCGTCGAGAACGGTATCGACATATCGAATGCCAACACCATCATCATCAACGATGCTCACCGCTTCGGTCTCAGCGACTTGCACCAGATGCGCGGACGAGTGGGACGTTCCAACCGCAAGGCATTCTGCTATCTGCTTTCGCCTCCGTTAGCGAGTCTGAACAACGAGGCGCGTCGCCGGCTGGAGGCTCTTGAGACGTTCTCTGACCTCGGCAGCGGATTCAACTTGGCCATGCAGGACCTTGACATACGTGGCGCGGGAAACCTATTGGGTGCGGAGCAGAGTGGATTCATGGAGGATTTGGGATACGAGACCTATCAGAAGATACTGAATCAGGCCGTAACCGAACTGAAGAATGATGAGTTCGCCGATATGTATGCCGAGGAGATGGCAGAGGGAAAACTAATCAGCGGCGAGGAGTTTGTTGAGGATTGCGCCGTGGAAAGCGACCTTGAGATGTACTTTCCCGATACCTACGTGCCGGGCAGTAGCGAGCGTATGTTGCTCTATCGTGAGCTCGACAACATCGAAAGCGATGACGAACTCGATGCTTATCATAAGCGGCTGGAGGACCGTTTCGGCAAGATGCCGCGCGAGGGTATTGAGTTGATGCAGGTGGTGCCGCTCCGCAGGCTCGGAAAGAGGCTCGGTTGTGAGAAGATTATACTGAAACAGGGGCGTATGCAAATGCAGTTTGTGAGCAATAAGGACAGCGCATACTATCAGAGCAAGGCTTTCGACAGCGTACTCGACTTCATCTCACACAATCCACGACGCTGCAATCTGAAGGAAATCCACGGCAAACGCAGTATGGTTGTCAATGAAGTGAAGACCGTTGGCGAAGCCGTGGCAGTGTTGCAGGATATCTGTAAACTTAATATTTGATGTATCTAATATCTTTTATTGCATCCATAAGACATTTACTTTTACCAACCTGCTTGTATTTAATTTAGAAGCGGTTAATTTCGTCCTCGGCGGCTCCCCTGCCATTATACTTGTCCTTGAAGCTGTTGAGATTGTAACTGATGGTGGCAATGATACAGCGATTGAAGTTGTTGACGGCACGGTTCTGTATGACGAAGTTCACCTTCTTCACATCCTTCAGCTTCGACCAGTTAAACACGTCCTCCGCCTTTAGCGTAATTGTCAGCCTCTTATGGAGCAGTTGCTTTTGCGCCATCAGGTTGAAAGAGGCATGGCTATTTTGCTCATATATGCCATGATTCCCTTTTATGTTCCAGTAAAAATCGCCCCGGAAGAGCCAGTCGCCCCTCTGCTCCACCGCGTTTTGGAAGAACAGAATGCCATACGGGTGGTTATAATCCGTTTTCTCACCGTTGAACGTAAGTGCGAAGTCTGGTTTGTAAATGCCTGCCGTCAATATAGGACGCCAGCAGCCGAAGACAGGCGAAATGACACATTGTGCTCCAAGCTGCTGGAACTTCTTAGCGTTGGTGGACATCCACGAGGCTGTTCCCGGCTTCCCGTCTACAGCCACGACCGTAGGATGTATGTAGTCCTTGATATATTGGTAGTCGAGTTTCAAGTCAAATATGCCATAGTTCACGCTCAGTTCCGTGTCATAGACATATTGCGGCTTCAGGTTGACGTTGCCCTGTTCGTAATGATACTGATTGTTGTAACTTACGCTGTTGTTCAGTTGCCGGAATGACGGGCGGTTTACCCTGCTGCTGAAGTCCAATCCAACATTAACCCTTCCCAATGATGTAGACAAAGCCAACGAAGGAAGAAAGTCCGAGTAGTTGCTCCTGCCAACCACTTCGCCCTTGTCTGTGTTTGTGGCACGCACGTACTCATAACGGAGTCCGATGCCCGCGGACCATTTAGAGGCAGTCAGGCGGTAAGCCACAAAACCGGCGTATTTCGTCTCCGTGTTCTTGTAGTCGTCATTCTCTATCTTTCCCTCCTCGTTCTCGGAAGTACCCCATGAGGAGATTCTGCTGAAGTCCGCGCCAAAGTCGAAGGCGCTGCTTTTCGTCATATCCCACGAGAACACGCCCTTAAACGCGAGGGCGCGGTTGTACTGGTCGTTCCGCATATTGGTCTCCTCCGTCTCCCCGTCCTGCCTGCTTGTCTCGGTCACCAGTTGGGTGCTCTTCAATTGTGTATATACATAGTCAGCATCCATATTGAGGCGTACTTTCTCCGCTAATTGTCCTGTATAATAAAGGTTGACATTGTGGAACCGCTCTTTTTCAGACTCATCGGTCTTGTTGTCAGTATAGGTCAGCAACTCACCGTTCTTGTATGCCTGTATATAGTCGTATGGCGAGTCGAGCAGTTTGTAGTCAGAGAAAGTCCCCATATACTTGCCGCCAACGGCGTGGTTCTTGCCTATGTTGTAGTTCATTCCCGCGCTGAAATCATGGGAACGCGAGCGGTCTGAGTATTCCGAGGCTGATACCTCATGAAAGACATCCTCCCCGTAGTTTGTCTGATCCACATCATATTGTATATCGCTTTTTGTGTTGTCATGTCTGTACGCGAGGAACACGTCCAAATCTCCATGATGCAGGTTTAGGTTTATGTCCTCGTTGTCGGCCCAATGCTTATGGCGGCTTACCTCCATATTGACAATGGACGACAGTCCGTCTTGCGCCCTGCGCATGGTGGTGATGGCGACCACAGCCCTTGTCGCTGCATCATATTCCGCCCCGGGATTGGTGATAAGTTTGACGGACTTGATATTGGAGGAGGCAAGGAGAGACAGCTCGGAGGCATTCCGCACCTTCCGCCCGTCAAGGTATACTACCGGTTCCCCCTTACCAAACACCTCATATTTTCCTTCTACACTTACCATTCCGGGGATATACTTCATTACGTCTCTGGCCTTCCCGATGTTCTTCAAGTTAGAGTTTTGGATATCCAAAGTCAGTTGTCCGTTCTCCCGTGTTATGAGCTTGCGGTGTCCCACTACGGTAACCTCCCCCAGCATACTGGTGTCCGGCGACATATAAATTGTCCCCATGTCCAATGCCGTCATGGTTAATTCTATGTTTTTATACCCCACGCAACTAATCTTCACTATCGTCTGTTCGCCGGAGAATGGTATCTCGAACCGCCCTTCCTCATCGCAGATGCCTCCACCAATAAAGGTGGAATCCTTGACGGAATACAAAGATATGGATGCGAAAGGAATGGGGATACCTTCTTTTTCCAAAAGCAACCCCGTCAGGCGTTTCTCTGGATTGTCCTCTGTTCCCTCGTTGCCATAGCATGATGCCGTCTGGTTTCCAGACAAGCATGATTGCCTGTCAGTGGTGTAACCCGGCATAGCGTGTAAGTTTATGGAAATCATGACACCAAGTAAACACAAATATAATTTGAATTTCTTTTTCATAAGTTTTTTATTAAGTGCAATGCAAATATACATTTAAAGAGTCAACAAGCAAGTGCAATATTACGAAAAGTTTTTGTAAAACTCTCTCACGGGTGTAGAAAATTTTAGTTTTTCTCTTGGTCTTCAGTTACTTTTTGCGGTAATCAGTAGAAATATACATGAGTTAGACAAATTATAAATGTATAGTTCTCATTACATATATAAATATGGTTATTATTATCAACAATGATGCTATTACCATTGTACCGTATCGTATAAACCAGGGAGGTTCTTCACTAATAATATTACGGACTTTCTTACTGCGAAGTCTTATCTTCTCTAAATCATAGGTTCTGCTCATTTTCTTTATTTTTAAATTCCTAATTCCAATTGATTCTTGACGAGATTATAATAAGCACCACGTTTTGCAGTCAATGTAGTGTGATTGCCAGTCTCGATAACCTTACCCTTGTCCAGCACTATGATTTGATCTGCATCTTTTACCGTGCTTAATCGGTGGGCAACAACTACGACTGTTCTTCCCTGATAGAATGTACTAAGCTTTTCCACTATTGCACGTTCATTACCGGCATCCAAAGAGTTGGTAGCTTCATCAAGAAATATAAATTTCGGATTCTTATATACGGCCCGCGCTATCAGTATACGCTGTTTTTGCCCTTGACTCAAGCCCATACCATCTCTGCCAATATTCGTGTTGAACTTCAATGGAAGTGCATTCACAAAGTCTTTCACATTTGCAACATCTACAGCCATTTCTAATCTTTCTATGTCAATATCGTCATCACCGACCGCAATATTCCTCGCTATTGATTCTGAGAATATCACACCATCCTGCATTACCACGCCACATTGGCGGCGCCACCATTTTAAGTTATATTCTGTAATATTGTGCCCTGAGATGGTTATCTCTCCATTCATGACAGGATAATATCCTAACATGAGTTTTATCAATGTTGTCTTTCCACTTCCAGAAGCTCCCACAATAGCGGTTATCTTTCCATTTGGTATATGAATACTAACATCGTCTATAGTTTTTGTTAACGCATGAGGATCATACTTGAAGTCTATGTTGGAAAGTTCTATGTCGTGGCTTTCTCCCTCAAGTCTGCTTCTTGTACGCTTGAAATCTTCTTCATTGTCCTTTTTATGAATTTCATTGATACGTTCAAGGCTTATCTTTACGTCTTGTATGGAATATATGAAATTCATAAGTTGTTCAACAGGACTGTTTAACTGACCTATAATATATTGAACAGCCAGCATCATTCCAAGTGTCAGACTACCATTTATCACAGCGGTTGCAGAGATTATGGTGATGATGATATTCTTTAGTTCATTTATAAAAATGCTTCCTGCTTCTTGTGTTTGTTGGAGTTTTAGACTTCTCATTTGCACTTTAAACAAGTCTGCCTGTACATCCTCCCATTCCCAGCGGCGCCGTTGTTCACAATCTTGTAATTTTATTTCTTGCATTGATGTAAGAAACTGATAAGTCTTGTTATTGTTAATCGCTTGTTGTTCAAATACTTCATAATCAATAACTTTACGGCGGCTCAAAAATAATGCCATCCATCCCCCATAAATTATACTTCCCAAAAGGAAAATAAAAAATATGAGTCTGTTATAGATCAACAATACGCAACTAAATACAGCAAAGCTAATCATAGAAAAAGTTACACTCAATGCTTGCTGTGTCAGAAAACTGTTTACTCGTGAGTGATCACCTATGCGCTGCATCAGGTCCCCCATAAGTTTGGTATCAAAGAAGGACATTGGCAATTGAAGCAGTTTGATAAAAAAGTCACTTACCAAAGAAATATTGATACGCATGGATATATGCAGTAAAATCCATCTCCTTATAAAATCAACAGAAGTATTACTAAGTGTAATTACAAGTTGTCCTATTAATATGAGCCAAATGAAATCTATATCCTTGTTCTTGATACCTACATCTACAATATTCTGAGTAAGGAATGGCAAAGCGAGTTGCAGAAGACATCCTACAATCAATCCTAATAGAATTTGCACGAAATATTTACGGTATTGATTGATATATCCCAATAGAAAACGAAAAGATTTCTCTTCTTTCATATTGAATATGTCTTTCTTTACGTAAAAAGAAGTATTCGGTTCAAAAAACATGGCTATTCCTTTATCTTCTGCATCTGAAGTGGTTTTCCAATGGTTTTTGAAATCTTCAATCTTATAAGTTATTAATCCTTTACCGGGATCAGCGATATAAAAGACTCGCCTTTTTTTAACCTTATACAAGACAACAAAGTGATTTTGATTCCAATGTAGGATACATGGTAACGCTGCAGTAGCAAGTTTCTCTATTGTGAGATGACCACTTATAGTGTAAAAGCCGAGTTCATTTGCTGCATCCCTTATTCCCAATAAAGAAATTCCTTCCGCCGTAGCATGGCAGATACCTGATAAATACATACTACTATATTTCTTACCGTAGTAAGCGCATATCATCTGTAGACAAGCAATTCCACAGCACATAGCGTCCTGTTGCCTTATGAAAGGAAATCTTTTCATATCTCTACATTCTGTTTTCTATATTATTGTCGTTCTGTATCCTTTTCTTTCCAGTCCTCGTCTTGGTAGAGAAATTATATGTGATGCTGCACCACACCTGTCTTGTCTGGTTCTTGATGTATGCATTGTAGTTCAGGGTTGGCACAATGTTTTCCGTCTTTGTCTTTACTCCGTTGAAGATGTCGTCCACACCAGCCTTTATAGTTAATGCGTCATTGAAGAAAGACCTTTCTAAGGAGATGTCGAACGAAGTATATCCCTTAGTGTATGAGTTTCCTTCTATATTCGGTGTCGTGCAGTAACACCCCAAATTAAGTGTCCCTACGCTCTTCCACGACATCCTATTTGTCCAGCTCACTTCACCCGTTGCCAAGTGTCTCTTGTTGTAACTGTCTGGTATACGCGTATATGAGCCTGTAATGCTGAGGTTTGCCATCCACCAACTCCTTATGTATCCGCTGTAAGTATAATCTGCCAGTATTGTCGACACACTTCCATAGTTTTTGTTTGTATGGTATGTTATACCGTTCTCCACCTCAAAGAACTCCGTGATTGTGTTTGGTTTGTGGCTGTACTTCAGTAAGCCCGAGTGCCTTCCACGTGATACAGAAAATTCAACCACGTCCGTCAATTCCGCCTCCAACTCAGGGTTTCCTTTATCGTATAATACGTCAGATATCCTGTTCACGAAACCGTTCATCAATGCGAATGGCGGTCTGTATATCGTCCGGTTGTAAGACAGAGAATAGTTGTAGCCCTTACTTGTGGTATATGCAACGTATGCATACGGGAACCAGTCAGTGTAGTTCTTCCTTGTCATTCCTCCGTCATCAGCATCACCTTTCAGCGCAGTTTTCTCTACGCGCAGGCTTCCCGCGAAATACCATCTTCCGAGTTCTTTCGTAGCTCCCATGTATCCTCCGTATATATTCTCACTATAGTTCCAGTCTGTTGCAGACGAGGTGTCTTCCTGCCGGTCCTCAACGGAAACCCTACTGCTTCTGTTGCTTGTGAGCAGTTTACCTCCCGCGCTGACGGTCCATCCTTTTTTGAGTTTTTTCTTGAAATCCACTGCTGCCGACACATTGTCGCCCTCTGTTCGTGTAATATCTGTCTCTTCCACGTCATATCCTTCTAATTCCTTGTATTTTGTCTCCAGCCTGTTGTCATCTAAAGAGTTTTTATTGTTATAGTTCACGAGCAATTTCATATAGCTTTCTCCACTGTCAAATTCCCAATTATATGCCCCGGCGATGTTGTAGAAGTCAGAGTGTGATCTGTACGCTTGCTGTGCAGTTCCACCGTATGGTGTTCCTCCTATGGTGTAAGTCTGCGCTTTCATATCATGTGCTGTTGTCGGTGCTGCACTGACTCCGTTTACCTCGACCCCAACAGATTGGTGCATTGTCAGGTTGCACACAGCTCCGACCCTGTATGTGTGCCGTTTCTGCCAGCCGTAATATTCACCCTCACTGTAGTGCCTTGTCCCGTTGTATGTATATTCGTTCGTTGTCTCGCTGTACTGTTTGCTCTTTCCCTGTGTATACGAATAAGTCCCGTACACATTCCATTTGTCCGTTCCGAAAAATATATTTGTCATTGGGGTGAATGAGTAGGACTTGCTTCCCGGAGTAGCAGCATAGATGTCTGTGCTTTCCGAGAATCCTGTCATGTTCCGTTTTGTGACGATATTGACAACTCCTCCGGAGATGTCTGCATCGTTCATTCCCCCGTGGTTCTGCATTACCTCTATTTTCTCCACATCCATAGCTTTCAGACTTTTGAGGTACGCCGACAGTTCCTCGCCAGACAATCTCCTTCCGTTTACGAGTACCGTCGCAACCATTCCTGTCATTCGTATTTCCCCCGCCGCTGTTACGATTACGCCCGGAGCGAACTTCATAACGTCCATCGCCTTCATTGTCTCCACTCTTGGTATCTGCCTGATGTCAAGGATGGTTTTACCGTGTTCTTTCCTGATGACAGGGTGGTAGCCTTTCACGATCACCTCTTTTAGTGCATAGTCGTCTGGCTGCATTTGGATGTCACCAATGTCTCCCTGTCGTGCATCAACATACTTAATTATATATCCTACGAATGACACTTTCAGCAGCCCTTCATTCTTGTCTGTGCAGATAGTAAACGTCCCATCATCTTTTGTCACGGCTCCCTGCACGAATGCAGAGTCGTTGTGGCTCAGCAGTACTACGTTTACAAATTCCATAGGCTGTGCGTTCTCGTCTACGACTCTTCCGCTTATTGTCCCGGCGGTTATAGTCGCTGATATGAGCGTGCATACAAATAGTAAAAACTGTTTTCCCATAAGCTATAACTTTGGCGTGCAATAGACGGAATACAATATAATTTGAAATTATTTTTCATATTGCCATAATTTGCATTGTAAGTCGAACTTATTCGTAATAAATGATATTGTTCTTTGTGTCAATAATCACATAGTCTTTCTTAAAGAATGAAGGACCTATATATCCGATAGCGTCAGACATATTAGTTAATCCTACTGTGACGTGTCTTATTGCGTTTTCACCAACCTTGCAATAACCGGCATATATCCCACGTCCGACATTTTTACCAGACTTGTCTGTGGCGGGAGATACCTTGAAGCCATTTCCTTTTATGAAACTTCTCGTGGATGGATTCTTGGTACAAAGATACAAAGGTGAAGCATTGCCAAGGTCAAAAATGAAATTTCCCTTGATATTGCCACTTTTCCCATTGTCGTCTGTTAGGTATAATGTCGTTTCAATGACCGGCTCGGGAGATGATTCTATCATCTTGAACTCATGCATCATGATTGCTTCAATTGTATCTTGCCCGACAAAGTCCAATGTCCTTTTGCCAAAATTGAGTCGCGCCATATAAGCAGTCGAATCCTTCTCATTTTTAAGACGGTGTATAGGAACACCTATCTTACTGTAGGTGCTGTCTACAACATATATATTCCCCGTATAACTTAAATCTCCAATTAAGACTTTTCCATATTTGATTTTTATAATGGAAAGTTTTCCTTTGGAATGTTTAAACTCTGAATAGGTTGACTTAACCGTTTTGTATAAAGAATCAACAAACAATGTCTTATAGTCATTTTCATTGATGAGTATTCCTCGCAACCTGGACGCTACAAGTATTTTCACGTTATCATGACCGTTAACCGCAGTATTGATATAATAGTGTCCCAGGTCTTGGCTCATTGTAAAACTTGTCTGGCTAAGGGCTATGAGCGGATTACAGATAAAGAAGATGAAAACACACCTCTTTATGCAATTAATAATACCGATATTAATCATATGATTAAATAAATTACTTTCACGCATATTATTCATAATACAAAATAGATTTTAATATAATTTTGATGTTTAAGTTTCTGTAGCAAAAGTAAGAACTAATATCTATTCAGAGAAATATTTTTTGTTTCATTGTGTTTCATACATGTGTTAAAAAAAATTACCCACCGTTTCCTTTGAGATAAAACGCTATATATCAGATAATTAACTTCTTGGAGGAGATATGTAAAATCTGGTTCTGTGAGGTGTATAAAGAAAGTATTATGAAACACGATGAAACAAAAAATGCGCTTGAAGTCTTTGATTTTTCATGCTTTTTCCTTAATTTTGCTTCAAATTATAATTATTAGACATGAGAAAGATTTTATTTCGAAGCATATTCGCATTCTTTATGCTTATATTGGTTGCTTGCTCAAAAGGAAAAATATTAAATGAGCTGGAACAAATAAAAGACATTGGAAATGAAGACCCACAGAAGGCTCTTGTGATGCTCGACTCTTTGGAATTGGAAATCAGGGAATATGGGGATTACGCTAAGGCTAAATACAATCTGCTGCGGATACGGCTGAACGATAAAGCCTACAATATGCACAAATCGGATATAGTAATTAAAAAGCTGGTAAAGTATTTCGAGGACGAGGGAACAATGTCTGATAAACAGGAAGTGTACTACTATGCAGGCAGTGTTTACCGTGATTTACAGGATACACCACGTGCGTTGGAGTCTTATTTTAAGTCTTTAGATTATGCTGCAGATAATATGGATTGCGATTCAATGATGTTGCGTAATACGTATTCAAATCTTAATTATTTGCATTACAGAGTCCAAAATTATAGAGAAGCTGTAGATATGGCTAAAAAAGAACTTGATGTGAGTAAAAAAATAGGAGGAGATTGTATTATATCATATATGCATATTGGAACTTCTTATCTTGCTTTGGATAGTTTTCAACAAGCAAAAAATGCTTTTGACACAGCTTATGTGCATATAGTCCGCTCAAGCGATATTTCTAAGTATCAAGATCCAATGGTGCGGTTATTATGCGGTTATTCAGACTTGGGTGAATTGGCAAAGGCAAAAAAGTGCCTATCTTTAATAAAAATCAATCCGTTGGAGGATTATGATGCTTTCTCTTGTATAGCGTTCGCCCAGTATTATGCGTCTTCTAATAAGCTGGATTCTGCCGCATTTTATTGTAAGCATGTCCTTGATGAAAAAAGGGATATATATAATATGTATGATGCCGTGAAGATTCTTTGTACTATGTATAGTAAGATAGGAGATGTTCATAATACGAGCCTGTATGCCGGAAAATATATGCAACTAAGTGATTCTCTGGATTTCGGCAAACGGCAGGAGCAGGCGGCAACAGTAAACAATAGATATCAGTATCATTTAGACCAAAAGAAAGAACAGGACTTAAGGGATGAAAAGGAGAGGTATAGGAATATACTTGTTGTTGTGTCCTTTGTCATAGTGCTTTTGTCGAGTTTCGGGTATATTATTTATATAAGGAGACGGAATAGGCATCTACAAGAAATAGTCGCCCTTTCCTCGGAGCTGCAACGTGTCTCTGAGAACGATAGACAGCTCCGTAAAGATATTGCCAGTAAAGAGCAGGAACTCATAAAGTCAAGGGCGTCATTGGACAAATCAACGGAAGAACTGGACAATGTACAGGAGAAGCTCCGTAGCGTCAATGCCGAGTTGGCTGAGAAAGGGAAGGCGTTGGAAGACAGTGAACGGCACTTATCTGACAAGATAGAGCAGAACAAAACTCTAATGAACCTGTTGCATCAGTCCGAATTAGAGGGAAAAGCCGAGGATATAATATACGACATTAGGCAATCATCGATGGGAAAGAAGAATATGAAACCAGCCGACTGGAAACGCCTCTACAATGCCGTTGATGAACTATACCCATTGTTCAAGGACAGGATGCTAAAGAATGTGGAATCGTTCACCGAGAAGAAGATGCAGGTGTGCTACCTCATGCGCATAGGTTTATCCGATATACAAATCCGAAACCTGACGGGCTTGTCTCGTACCACTGCCTGGCGTTGGACAAAGGATTTCGATTGGGTCTTGACAACAGGTGAGGAGAAGCGGTAATTTCAAAAATACAATGCCCTATCATCAATTTATATGCGGAAAAAGTAGTACCTTCGCGCTATGATTATACTGATAACAATACTGGTGTATTTTGCCGCGCTGATGGCTTTCAGCAGGATTACATCACGCATGGCGACAAATGAGACTTTCTATCGCGGTAACCGACACTCACCGTGGTATATGGTGGCCTTCGGTATGGTGGGAGCGTCTATCTCCGGCGTTACGTTTGTGAGCGTCCCGGGAATGGTTATGTCCACGAACATGACCTACATACAGACCTGTCTGGGATTCATCATTGGTTATTTCGCTATCGCCTTCTTACTTCTGCCGGTCTATTACAGGCTGAATCTCACAACGATATACACGTATCTGCAACGCAGGTTGGGGCAAAAAGCCTACAAAACGGGGGCATCGTTCTTCCTGTTGTCGAAGATGACGGGCGCGGCCGTGCGTTTCTATGTCGTTTGCTTCATACTCCAACGCTTCGTATTAGGACCTCTTGGTGTGCCGTTTGTGGCTACCGTGGTATGTATGGTGGCTCTGATTTGGCTCTATACACGGCGCGGAGGCATCAAAACGCTGGTGTGGACTGACACGTTCCAGACCACCTGTATGTTCCTCGCCCTACTCCTTATTATATATAATGTGACGGTTGAGCTTGGAATGTCACCTGTCGAAGCCGTCAAAGCGGTGGCCGCAGACAGTCATAGCCGCATATTCGTGTTCGATGATTGGGTGTCGAAGCAAAACTTTTGGAAGCAATTTGTTAGCGGTATCTTCATAGTGATTGTGATGACAGGGCTCGATCAGGACATGATGCAAAAGAACCTGACGTGCAAGACCTTGCGCGAGGCACAAAAAGATATGTGCACCTACGGATTCGCCTTTGTACCGGCAAATCTCCTTTTCCTCACTCTTGGCGTGTTGCTCATGATGCTTGCCACGAAAGAAGGCATTGCGTTGCCCGCCGCCGGCGATGAGCTAATGCCGATGTTTGCGGCATCCGGCCACCTCGGTCAGGGCGTTGTAGTACTCTTCACCATCGGCATTGTGGCCTCATCGTTTTCAAGTGCCGACTCTGCGCTTACGGCATTGACCACCAGCTACTGCGTTGATATAAAAGAAAACGGCGCAGACGAATGTCTGCGCCGTCGTGTCCACATCGGAATGTCCGTTGTGTTTGTGGCAATAATCCTTATAGTCAACGCTGTAAACTCAAGCAGCGTGATTGATGCAATCTATACTTTGTGCTCTTATACTTACGGCCCTTTGCTCGGCCTTTTCGCTTTCGGACTGTTCACCCGTCGTGCCGTATGCGACCAACTTGTACCTTACATTGCCGTTGCTTCACCAATACTGTGTTTCGTTATCGACTCACTGATATTCTCATTCACCGGCTATAAGTTCGGCTACGAGTTGCTTATGCTCAACGGTCTATTCACTTTCGCCGGTCTGTGGCTTAGCGGGAAAACTTCTCTTTCATCATATTCCAAAGAAACAACGCATTACCGATGAGATACCTGCGCCACATTCGTTTGGGTTCTTTTATCAATCTATACAGCCATTCCAAAGAATGCTGCTGCCACCATAACGGAGCACGTTTAGTAGTGCCCGCAAAGAAGTCGAACACCGCACCGATGGTACCCACATGACAGTGAATATTCAGTTCGTCCCAGTGCTCATACGCCCACTTCTCCTGTTTCGGAGCAGTCATTCCAATCCACAGGAGGTCGGGATTAGCTTCGTTTATTGCCTTTATTATAGCCTCGTTGTCCTCTTTAGAGAACTCCGGTTTATACGGCGGAGAATATGTTATGACCTCAACGTTTGGAAAGCTATTCGCTGCCTGCTGTCTAATCTTTGCCAAAACGCTTTCTGACGAGCCCATGAACATCACCCTCTTTTTAAGTGAAGAACGAAGAGTGAAGAGTGAAGAATCATCTTGCATTGTGGAAGTTCCATCTGAACAAAGGCTATTGGATTCTTCGTCCTTCACTCTTAACTCTTCACTTATTCTTCTCATCTCAAACTCGAACAAGTCCCATCCTGCTATTCTCTCCCTCGGTTGCGATTTAGCCTTCAGCCACCGGCACGCCTTCACGATACTCGCTCCGTCAGGAATGAGATAATCTCCGTTCTTCAATGCCTCAGCAAACAGCTCGTCTTTCTGCGCCGTGTTATACGAATGTGCATTTATCGTGTTGATGAGGACCTTGCCCTGCGGGATGGCGGCAAGATCATCCTTGGATTCTACAATATTCAAATCTCTCAATCGTAACATACGTGTGATATTTTTATAAATCATTTGAGCATGACAGCCCTCTTGCCATAAACAGCTAATTGATTATTCTAATTTCCAAAGTTTAAGCGTCCTCCATAAATAGTGATAGACACGAAAGAAAGGTTCGCATACAACCTCCTCCGGATATGAACGTACAAAGCGGAAGTTACGGCGGAGTTTTCTCAAGGCACGCTGCATGGAAGTCTCATGTTTTGCAATACGGTCGTCATAATGTCCGATATAGATTCAAGATAGAAGTGCAACGCTTCTGTCTTGAATCTATATATTTTTTTACGATTTTACGAATTCAAGTTTGATGCCTTGGAGAAATGTATAAGGGGAATAAAACATAGAAAGCGTTAAATTAATGCCCATCTACATAAAAAAGTAGGGGAAACAAACAAATGCTTCCCCTTTTTTTCTTACAATGTCTGCAAATATCTTTCGGCTTCGAGAGCGGCCTTACAACCGCTTCCGGCTGCCACTATGGCCTGCCGGTAGTTCGGGTCGGCACAGTCGCCGGCGGCAAAAACACCGGGAACGTTGGTGCACGGCGTGTCTGCCACGGTCTTGATATATCCAGTCTCGTCAAGTTCGAGATAATCTTTGAACACATCGGTGTTGGGTTTGTGTCCGATGGCAAGGAAGAAGCCATCTATCGGAAGGTCGTAACGTTCCTCGTCAGGCTCACCCTTACGCTTCACGAGATGCGCTCCCTCGACACCGTTCTCGCCGAAGAGTCCGAGCGTGTTGTGTTCGTAAAGAATTTCAATCTTCGGGTTTTCAGACACACGTTTCTTCATGATGTCCGACGCGCGCAAGTAGGGTTTGCGCACTATCATATATACCTTAGCGCACAACTGTGCCAGATATGTGGCCTCCTCGCAGGCAGTATCGCCTCCGCCGACAACAGCAACGACCTTTTTGCGATAGAAGAATCCGTCGCAGGTAGCGCACGCACTCACGCCCTGACCATTGTATTTCTTCTCGTCATCCAGTCCAAGATATTTCGCGCTGGCACCGGTTGCAATTATCACCGTATCGGCTTCAAGCTCCACGCCACGGTCTGTTGTCAGCACGTAAGGGCGCTTGCTGAAATCTGCCTTCGTTATCACGCCGTCGCGCAAGTCAGCCCCGAAACGCCCGGCCTGCTGTCTCAGCTCCATCATCATCTGGTTGGCATCCACTCCATCGGGATATCCGGGAAAGTTCTCCACGATTGTTGTCTGCGTCAACTGACCACCGGGCTGCAATCCGCAATACTCCACAGGAGCCAGATTTGCCCTGCCTGCATATATCGCCGCTGTGTATCCAGCCGGTCCGCTGCCTATAATCAAACAGCGAATATGTTCTCTATTCTCCATAATTCTACACCTATTATATATTGTCTGTTTCCATCTATCTCCACGATGTGGAGGTGATTTTATTTTAAGAGTTCCTCTATCTGAGCTGCGATTTTGTCGAGGCTCTCCGTCGGCTCAAAGCGGGCAACCACCTGTCCCTTCTTGTTGATAAGGAATTTAGTGAAGTTCCATTTAATGTCCGGCTTACTCTTATAGTCCGGGTCTTCTTTGCTCAGCATATCGTCGAGCACCGGAGTAAGCTCATGATTAGCATCCCATCCGGCAAATCCCTTTTGTTCCTGCAAGAAGAGAAACAGCGGTTCGGCGTCCTTACCATTTACCTTTACCTTCTTGAAGCGCGGGAACTCCGTGCCGTATGTCAGTTTGCAGAACTCATGTATCGACTCGTCTGTACCCGGAGCCTGCTGCGCGAACTGGTTGCATGGGAAGTCGAGCACGGCAAAACCCTGCGAATGGTACTTCTCGTACAGTTTCTCCAGTTCCTCATATTGCGGTGTGAATCCGCAGCGAGTGGCAGTATTCACAATGAGCAACACCTCGTTGGAGTATTCTTTCAGCGACACTCCCTTTCCTTTTCTGTCTTTTACAGTAAATTCGTAAACGGTTTTCATTTTGTTCTTATTCTTTCTCGTTGATTATATATACTTGTCTGTAATTGTCTTTACCGAAACAAAGATAACCATTTTTGCCGATATAAAAGAAAGCGGAAAACATTATTAAAGTTATTTTATATATGAATAATAAGTAAAGCCATTGACTTGTGACTGAGCATTTGGCTTTATATATAATAATGTGTAAACAGTAAGGCTGATGTCTTTGTGCCTTGATTCTTACGTAAACCATTGCCCATAGGGATTTTTTTCCGTCTTTTAGGGGAATCCCTATATTATAATATGTGAATTCTTTTTGCAAGAACGGAGCTAATTTACTATTTTTGCAGAAGATAAGTGGCATCTCAGCAATATAGAGCAAGCTCCATTGCGTTCGATTTGCATTATCTTTTCAAATATAAAACAGAATAATAACAAAAAAACATCGAATATGAAAAAGTTAACTACTATGATGATGATGTTGCTCTTCGCAGCAACCACATTTACACTTACGAGCTGTGACGAAGACGATGATATCGCTTATACTCTCGAAGGAACGTGGCAAGGCAATATGTATGTAACCTCTACCTGGAACGGAGTAACATACGAAGCTACGCGCACCGAGATTTGCTTCTTGCGTGATCCGTATCGCTATTCTTCGGGCGACGGCTATTGGGTTGATTATTACAGCCGTGCACCGTGGGACTATGTGGCCAACCATATCCGCTGGACTGTGAACAACGGAGTGATAAGCGTCTACCTCATAGAAGACGACTGGACGTATGACATTTATGACTATCGCCTGAGCGACAACTATTTCACAGGCACGATCTATGATGGCGACAACGCTATCGACTTCCGCCTGCGCCATATTTCATCACCAAATTGGAATGATTTCGACTGGGGATACGACTATTGGTACGGTGCCAAGAGCCATAGCAAAGCTTTCGGGTCAAGCAGCAGAGACAAGAATGCAACAGAAAAGCCAGTGCGCGGATTGAAAGTCCCAGCCAAACAATAGTATTATACGTATAATGTTATAACAAAAGCCCAATCGGAATCCGTTCAGGATGCGATTGGGCTTTAATATTTACTTCACAACCTCACTATATTTTACAGTCCCCAGGCTCTCGGAGACATGGTGCTTTCCCTGTCGTTCTCAATTTTGTCGGGCAGGTTACAGAAGAAGTCGATGCCTGTTTTCTCCTCCAACTCATCTATTGTCATGGCATAATCGGCAAGGTTCGCGTTCGTCGCCCACTCGTTTTTCTGCTCCATATAAAAGCCGATAGCCTTATAGCCCTGCGAGTTTTTCATCAGACAAGCCACGAAGAAATACCTCGGCACGATTAGTTTGCCCTGTATTCTGCCGATGATGTCGCTCTCGCGGTCTATCGTTCCGCCTTTGCATACATACAGCGTGTCGGCCGCAGCCGTTGGCGTCCAGCCCCTGAGCCGTTCCTCCAGTCTTACCCAAAGGCCTCGTCCCTGATCCGAGCCTGTCGTGCTGAAGCCGTTGAATTTACGGTATTGCGGTTGCATATTCGTAAGATAGAATGTCTGATAATTGGCATCGTAGGAGTATTTCCTGTCGGCGTTAGGACAGATATGTCCGTGGTCGTAGCCCGACCCGTAGAAATAATCAGTTGTCCAGTAAGCCCCCGATGGCAGTTGACGGTCGAAGAGATACCCATCCACTACCCTACTGTATTCTCCCGTATATCCGCTGTGCATCTGATAGCATGACCAACGCTGCGATTTTTTGTCGCAATCCCATTCCACGCTGTAGTTCACGCGGTCGCGGTCATAGCTGCTGTTGTCGCTGACACGATACACCAGCACGACATTGTTGCCGCCTTTCAGTTTCGGAAACTCCAGTCTCGTTACTGCTCTTTCGTCAGTCGGGATATTGGCATTCACGTTGGATGGCAGGACTTGGCCGCCTCCACCTCCTCCATCATCATTGTCATCGTCGTCGCTTCCGCTACAAGCAGGAAACGCGAGAGCAAGGACAAGGAAATAAAATAACAGTTTCAGTTTGTTCATAATATAAGGATAAGGGTGTGCGAAAAATAAAAAAGTGCAACCCGACGTATATGCAACTACGCCCGACCGCACTTTTATATTCCGTAATTGGTGTGTTATATGTATTACTTCTTCAACTTACCGTAACGGTTCATGAAGCGATCAACACGACCTGCTGTATCAACAAGTTTGCTCTTACCTGTATAGAACGGGTGAGAAGTACTTGAGATTTCAATCTTTACCACCGGGTAAGTTTCGCCTTCAAATTCTACTGTTTCGTTAGTCTTGCAAGTAGACTTTGTAAGGAACATATCGCCGTTGGACATATCCTTAAATACGACGGGGCGATAGTTTTCTGGGTGAATACCTTTTTTCATTTTATTCTTTAATTTATATTATTGATATTGTATAATTATTCCAATTAGGGTGCAAAGTTACGACATTTTCATTTAACCGCCAAATATTATAGATTTTTTTTTGCGATGCTGCCTGTAATGCGCTTCGTAAAAGAGTCGTTCCTCATGGTCGGAAAGGGATGAGAGAACGTTTGGCGTACATTATCAACAGATGAAAAATAGATAAAAAAATACAGTAAATACTCTTTGCTTTATTTCTTCTTGTTTGGAATTATGAGTATCTTTGCATAAGATAAGCTGCATCTCAGCATAACTCCCAAGCGAGCTTGGAGCTTCTGCACTCGATTTGAATTATCTTTGCATAAGATAAGCTGCATAGTTTGACCTATTACAATTTATACAAAATCTATAATCAATAATTATTATGAGAAAAACTTTATTGTTGGCATTTCTGACTGTAGCCATGACCGGCACGGCAGGTAATGACGAGAGCTGTATGGCAAAAAGTGCCGCCGTTCCAATGCCGCCGTATGCAGTCTTTACAGACGGGTTCCACAAGGACATAACTCCAAAGGGCTGGCTGAGGGAGATACTCGAACGCCAGAACAACGGATTGACAAGCCATCCTGAGGCAATGTCCTATCCTTTTGATTCAAAGCTATGGGTCGGTGAACTTGAGCGTGACTCGGAAAACAGGGGGGCTGACTGGTGGCGTTATGAGCAGACGGCTTATTATGTTGACGGTCTGACGCGCCTCGGCTATCTGCTTGATGACGAAGGGCTTCTTGAGATTGCAAGGGCTAACGTGGACTGGGTTCTCGCACACCCGCTTCCGGCGAAAAAAGGCACGCCATACAATCCTGCAGATGTTGACAGCGTGATGAAGAAGAACTCACAGTTCACGGCTGAGGTTTCCGAGGACCCGAAGGCGCAGGCATGGGTCAAGCGTGTCAGACAGGAGATAGAGACACAGCTTCGCATTGACTCTTACGACCGACCCGAGGGAAGGCTTGGTCCGGAGACGAAATCCATGGCGTGGCCTTTTGCCGTGTTCTTCCGTGCCATGAAAGCATACTACGAGGCTACGGGCGACAAGCGCATACCGCAGGCTCTCGAGAAGAACTTCCTGTCGTATTCGGTGGAGGAAATGGGACGGAACCGTTTCGTGGTGAACGTGGAAGGCATACTGTGGACATACTCCATAACAAAGAATCCGCAACTGCTTGCTCTTGCCGAGGAGGCGTGGGCGCAGAACGGTGCGGAGCTGACACAGGCTAACTGTCTGGACGACGAGGAGTTCCATATGCACGGCGTGACCATGAACGAACTTATGAAAGTGCCGATGCTTCTTTACGAATATACCGGCAAGAAGGAGTATCTGCAGGCGGCACTCCATGCCGACTACAAGATGGAGAAGGCGAATATGCTTGCCGACGGCGTGAATTCCAGTTCAGAGGGACTGGCGGGAAATGACGAGCTTGCCAGCCATGAGACGTGCGACATCAGCGACTATACATGGACCGTCGGCTACTATCTTATGGCTACGGGTGAGGCACAGTGGGCTGACAGGATAGAGAAAGCGATGTTCAACGCTGCGCTTGGGGCCATAACAAAGGACTTCAAGAGTATGCAGTATTTCTCATGTCCCAATCAGTTCATCGCCACAGGAAACTCAAACCATAACGAGTTCAAGTACGGGCTTACGTGGATGGCATACCGTCCTATTCACGAGACGGAGTGCTGCATAGGCAATCTTCACAGATATATGCCCAACTATGTGGCGAGGATGTGGATGAAGGATGCGCACGGTTATCCGGTCGCTGCCCTGTATGGTCCGAGTTCGGTAGTGTATGGTCTTGACAATGGCGTGACGGTCAGGGTAGAAGAGAAGACCAACTATCCGTTTGAGGAGAAGATTGATTTCGTGTTCACGTTCTTCAAGGATGGTAAAGAGATAAAGGGAAAGCAAAAAATGGATTTCACATATCGCATACCGCAATGGTGTGCGTCTGCCGCCCCTGGCTTCAAGACCGTGAGCAAGGAGTGGAAGTCCGGCGAAGTATTTACAGTGTCGCTCCCTATGGAGCTGAAGGTTTGCGGGAATCAGTCTTCGGGAATGTATGTGGAGCGTGGGCCGATACTCTATTCTTATCCTATAGCAGCCACGGTAGAGGAAGATACTCTCGTTTATGACAACCTTGCGGGCAAAGTGTCTGGCAACCCCGACTTCAAGAGCTGGAGCATGACTCCGGCCGGCAAGTGGAATTATGCCTTGAAGGCAGACAAGCTCGACAAGATAAAAGTGAAGCATCATAAGGTCAACGGTTTCCCGTTCGACCCAGGCAACAGTCCTGTTACCATTTCCGTTCCTGTCGCCGGTGTCAGCGGATGGACCTTGGTTGACGGGCGCTTCACACCGTCTCTGCCCGAAACCGTTGTCGCAGAAGAGGGGGGCGACACATTCATTGAACTTGTTCCCTATGGCAGTACAACGCTGCGGCTGACTACTTTCCCCGTATTGAAGTAGCCGGTATGGATTGCAATCTCCCAAAAGTGGTAGAAACGGCACAGTACTAAAGCCGAAATACTCGAGTACTAAAGCCCGAATACTCGAGTAATCAGGCCTGAAATACTCGAGTACTACACCCGAAATACTCGAGTACTATGCCCGAATTACTCCGATACTTGCGCCATAGTACTAAATCAATTTGTTCTAAAACACATTTACAAACAAAAAAAGTGGGAAACCCGTTTCGAGTTTCCCACTTTTTTATTAATAAGGTGTATTATAACCGTTATTCTGCGTAATTGATAGTCAGAGAGACTATACGGACTTGGCTCGCTGCTCCAGTTACGACAGAAGTGTTTGTGATAACGGTACTTGCATTGTTGACTGCGCTGATTGTAACAACCTTACCGGCTGTATTTACGCTGCCAGGATTAGCCGAAATATCTCCGCTGGCGTTGTATGTTGTTCCATTATATTCGTCAACATTGAAGATGACAGAAGCAATTTTCTTCTTTGCTGTGATGGTTACGCTATTCTTCGGATACATACGGATGTTCTTACCGGTGTTGTAATACTTAGGCGAATTGCTGTTTCCGCCACCGTCGAATTTAAGAACCGTACCGTCTGTGAGTGTCTGCGTGCCTACTTCTGTACCGTTTTCAAGACCCAAATCAACTGCGTTGATAGTGATAGAGTTCTCTGAGACTTCACCACCGGGATTATCATCTCCGCCTTCTCCGCCTTCGTCTTTACCTTCCTTCACTGCGAAGTTTTTAACCTCCCAGGTGCCGGAACTTGCTGAGCAAGCGTAATAAAGAGCGAATACAACTTTTGACTTGCCGAGGATTTCTGTAGGAACGGCAGCAGAGAACTTCGTCCATGCGCTCCAGTCTCTTACCTCAGTCAGTGTGCCCGTGATGTCTTTCCATGTAGTTGTTGCCGGGTCGCCGGTATAATTGTCTGTTACGAGAACCTTGTTTGCAATACCGTCGATAGGCTCTCCGGCAGATGTGGTGACGTAACGGAGAACATAGTCGAACGTAACAGCAGCCTCTTTTGATGCAGACATATCCACGGCATTGGATACGATGTATGCCTCTGACGGTGTTGTCACCTTCGATGCGTTGTCGTAACCTGTTGCCTTTGCATATCCGTAAGAGTCGAGAACCCATGAAGTACCCTTTACTGTCTTAGGTGTGAAGACACCCCAAGAGCTTGAGAATGTTTCGCTGATATAAGTTCCGTCTGCCGGAGTCTCGGGAACATCAGGTGTGTTGCCCGGAGTCTCGCCGTTGATGGATACGGTGTAGTTGCCTGTGGTGAACTCTTTTGTACCGTTGAAGTTGACAAGCTTACCGCAGATAACCACCTCATCGCCCGGCTTAAGGTCGTCCTCACCTGAGAACTTGGTGCGGTTCGGGCCTTTATATCCGTTGTAAACGCGGAACCGGTCCTTTGTAGTGCCGTCGTCGGAGATATAGTATTTCAGGCTGCCGTAAGACGGATCGTAGCTTCCGTTGTCCACAGAAACGACAATACCCTTAACATACATTTCCGCATCTTCGCTTCCGCCGTCTTTTATATATTTCACAGCGCCCGCCACATTGAACGGATTGGCGAGCGTACCGTCTCCCGTAGGCTCTACTACAATGCCCGGCTCGTCGGGATCGACGTTGTTGTTCGGGTCGTCATACGGAGCCGGAACGTCCTCACAACTTGTGAATGTCAACGCTGCTATGGTCAGCATGAACATTGATTTAAATAGCTTTTTCATATCCTTTTCGTTTTTATTGTTTCATTAATAGAATTATTTGATTAGTTGATTTCCTCCACGTCGTTCTCATCGCGGATGATGATTTCCCACGAGTTGTTGAACCGCTTGATGATACCCGTGATGTTGCACTTGCCCTGCGGAAGTATCTTCGCAGCGAAATCGCTGTATGGCGAGTTGTATATCATGATGGTATTGCCCTTGAACTCGTTGAAATACCAGCTCGCAGATTGCTTTGTATCAGGGTCGGCATACATTGAGTTTTCGTTCACATTGCGGATGGTTACGTTCTTGATAGTACCGAGTTTGCCGGAATCATCAAACAAATCCCATGTCGTCGAGGTCTGTGTTGCGCCGTCGGCAAATACCTCCGGTCTCACGATCTTCTTGTTTCCGGTAATCTTGAAGTGCTCCTGCCACGTGAAACGGTTCAAGCGTCCGAGGGTCGTATTGCCGTTCTTGTCAGTCGTCAGTCCGCCAACCTGAGCCTGCGAGCCATAATTTCCCACGTAAAGGTCTTTCAGGTCGATAATCACTTCGGTGCCAACCGGCAGATAGCCATAAAGTCCACCCTGTGCCACAGACACTATTATCGCGCCCGTCTCGTCCTGCAAAGGAACCTCATTATAGATGTTTCCCGAGATGTCAGTGCCCGTAACTACGGCCTTTATCTTCAGGTCTTCGGTTATTTGCTCGTATCCGTATCTTGTAGTGATTTGCGTCTTGAACCTGTTCTTCAGTTCCTTGATGGTTATCACGTTCTCGTCCTTGATGTCATTGTTGCCGTATGGCGCCCCGACATTCGGAGAGTCAACTTCCGGGTCTGCGTAGCTGTCGCCCATGCACGATGCGAAAAGAGTGCATACAAGCGCTATCATTGTATATTTTATCAGCTTTTTCATATCGTTATGGTTTTAGAATTTATATGCTATGTTGAGCATTCCGTTTGTTCCGAATGCGTAGTATTTCTTCGGGTTGAATGGGAACTTATAGGCTCTCACGTTGTTTAGAGAACCGTCTGCGGCTACAGTATAAGGGCTTCGGCTCTGTTCGTATCCACCCGTCACGATGCTCTGGTTGTTCAGGGCGTTCGTAATCATGAGGTTTATGGAGAGGCTGCCACGCTTCAGATAGATGCTCTTGCCTATAGAGACATCAAGCATCCAGCCTCCGTGTCCCATAGACTGATCCGGAATGATGAAGTTACCCTCGTTGTCAATGTTACCCGCTGTGGTCAGCGTCTCCTCGTAACGCATACATGGCGAATATGAAAGATAGATACGGTCGTACCAATTGCCGTTCACGTCGATGAACCATCCCTTCTGATGGTAGCTCAGTCCGAGACTTGTAGCAGTCAGTGGGGTACCGCTTTCACGCATTCCCTTGTTGCGTACGATGTCAGTTTTGTACTCGGCAGCTGTAGATATGAGGTATCTTACGTCTGAGTTATTGATATATTTTGCGTCACTATATGTTCCGAGAGCCCTGAAGTCGAGGAACGAAGTAAGTTTCACCTTTACACCGGCCTCTATTCCCATATACACTTTCTTTATGTTTGTCATGCTCACGTATGTGAATGCGTTCTCGTCGTCGAAGTAGAAATTCTGCCATTCAGTACCGTTCGTAACGCGGTTGTAGTATGCATTGATATTGGCGTTGAGCCAAGAACCCTTATACTGGTAGCCTATCTCGCTTGTGAACAGACGTTCGTTGTGCAGGTTGGTGACGAAGTCATTGTTCATTTCCGGGGATACGAAGGCGGTCGTAATCTGCGGAGCGCGGTGCTCATATCCGAGTCCGAGCAACACAGTATGGCCCTTACCGAGAGAGAGGTTACCGCTTAACTTAGCGCCGCCACTCAGGAATTTTGCCCTGTCGCTCTTTCCGAAAGAGTTTTCTGCGAACAAGCCGTTGCGCATACGGCCCTTGCGCTGCATATCATCGTAACCGATTTTGCCGGCTATGGTGTAGTGCAAGCGTCCTAATGTCTCCGAATAGCTTGTCCAGAGGTTGCCCTTGCGCGCTATAAGGTCATAGTCGTAGCCGAACTTATCGCCCTCGCCAACAAACTTGGCCGTACCGTCTGCGTGCATGGTATTGAGGTCGTACTGCACACGCGGGTCGCTTGCGGGATAAGTACCCACAGCGTATGTGTTAAGGTTATGGAACGTTGTCGCGCCCAGCAAGTCCTCCATTGTCTGATAGTGCTTGCCTATGTTCTCGCCCAACATAATGCCGGCGTTCCACACTTTGTTGTTGCCAAAGTTCTTGGTGAGTGTTGATGACAGCATGGCCGTGATGTTGTCGATGTGCTTAGCCTGTATATAGTAGAGCGCATCCTGACCTTCTTTAGAAGCCTGAATGTTTGAATAGTACAGGCGGTCCCAGTTGATTTGTCTGCTCTCCTTCGATGAAGTCCATGCGTCGTATGCTGTGTTCCAGTCTTCGAGAGCCTGCGGCGTGCGGTAACGAGTGTCGGTCTCGTCCCAGATATCGTAGTAGCTGCTCGGCATAGCCTTCCAATAGTCGGGATGCGGGTTCTCGCTATTGTTGTAGTTAAGCTTCGTACTCTTATACATTGAGTATTTTCCAAACAGTGAGGTAGTCAACTTGGTGCTGCTGTTGATGTCCCAGTCCCACGTAGCGATGGCCGACGGAGCGAAGTCGTTCACCACGCGTGAGTTGCGTTTGTGTCCGTTCTGATAGCCCCAATACGGGTTATAGTATCTGTCGTTAGCCATCCAGTAAGCCTCGTCGGTAGAAGCTCCCTGCGATGCGCGCTCCGTAGGGTTTCCCCAAGTAGAAAGAGACAGAGAATGTCCGTTGTCCCATTTCTTCTGAACGCCGAGGAAATAAGACAGTGCGTTGTAGAATGTACCCTCTACATATCCCTCTTTAGCCCAGCGATAAGTGAGGTTGGCAGCCACTGCCCATCCCCGTTTGTTGAAGCCGGATGCGTAGGTGTACATCGCACGCACGGTGTAGTTGCGGTTCGCTCCGCTCAAAGTGATGCGGTGTCCAGACGGCATACTGCCTGCGCGGAAGTTATAGTTGTTGCTTCCCGCTGCGCCACTCATCGAGAAGTTGTTTCCCTCGAACGGCAGCGAATAGTCCACGTTGCGTGTCTGCTGGTTCAGACCGCCCACGAGCGAATAGCGGAACTGTCCGCTCTCCATATCATTGGCCAGCACGCCATTAATATAGACATCGTTGTATTTCTGGTTAAGAGCACGATAACGGAAACGTACCGGCGAGAAGAGGTAGCCCACTTCCGATGCGTAAACGTTAGAGTTTGAGTTCATGATGGTGACATTATCCGACATATCATCATCTTCGCCCAACTGTGCTTCGGTAAACGTGAAGGCCGACTCGTCCATGCCTTTTGCGACAGTTCCCGAGGTTTCGGTATTCTGCGCAAATGCCAACGGACTGTAACAGAGTGCCAACACTGCAAGTTTCAGCTTTTTTTGCATAATACTAAAATTAAGAATTGTTATTTATTATGATTGCAAAGTAACGAAAATATTTTGAATAAAAAAAACATTTTTGATTAATATTTCATGACAAGAATCATATTGGCGGTCGCCGACAGACTGCAAACGGCTATTCGGAAGATTATCGGCATATTAGTGCATATTCATTGAATTTACGCTAATGTTGGTGCAGTTCGGGAATATTTCTTTGTAGTACCCGAGTAATTCGGGCTTAGTACTGGAGTAATCCGGCTGTAGTACTGGAGTAATCCGGGCTTAAATACTCGAGTATTTTGGGCTCAGTACCGGAGTAATTCAGGCTTAAATACTCAACGATTCTGTATGTTTTCGTCTTCAAACCGCTATCCGTCTGAAAATCAACGAGATACAAACAAGCCGAAATTACGGTTATGATATTCTTCATTCAGTTCCCTTTTAGAACTAATTACGAATGCGGCTTCTCGCACTTATTGCGTACAAAAGTTTTAAGCATATAACAATATTTTCTTATCAAATATTTCATTTTGTCGGATAAAAAAGCGATATTTGCAAAAAAATAACAATACAACTATGAAAAGATTTCTTTATTTCTTTGTTGCTGTGACGCTGTTTAGCCTCACAGCCTCAGCACAAAAGAAAATCGCAGTCTATGCTGTCGGTTTCTACAACCTTGAGAACCTGTTCGACTATACGCACGATGAGGGTAAGAACGACTATCAGTATCTGCCGGACGGCTCTTACCGCTGGAACGAAATGAAATACGCTCACAAGCTGCAAAACATGTCGAAGGTACTCGCCGAGATGGGAACGGATGTCTTGCCGGGCGTGGGATGTGCCTTTATCGGTGTCAGTGAGGTGGAGAACGCTCATTGCATGGAGGACCTCGTGGCTCAACCGGCTCTGAAAGAGCGCAACTTCAAGTTCGTTCACGTGGAAGGCCCCGACCGCCGAGGTGTCGACTGCGCACTGATTTACAACCCTGCGCTTTTCAAGGTGCGCGATGTGAAGCTCGTGCCTTACAAGCAGGAACTGGAAAAGGATAGCGCATACAAGACTCGCGGATTCCTGACGGTGAGCGGAGAGATTGCGGGCGAACACGTGGCTGCCATCGTCTGCCACTGGCCAAGCCGCGCGGCTACATCGTTCTATCGCGAGTCGGCAGGCCGTCAGGTACGCGTGGTAAAGGATTCGCTGCTGCGCGACGACCCGAATTGCAAGGTGTTTGTGATGGGCGACATGAACGACGACCCGACAAACAAGAGTATGACGGAGATGCTTGGAGCTAAGGGCGAGATTGAGAATGTGGGCGCGGGAGAAATGTATAACCCGTGGTATAATATATTAGTTAAACAATGTACGGGTACATTGCAATACCGTGGTGCGTGGAACCTCTTCGACCAGATTGTAATGACACCGAACGCTGTTAACAAGAAGGGCGTAAAGGACTTCTCGACATTGAAGTTTTGGAAGCCGCAGATATTCCGTCGCGACTATCTCTTCCAGACCGAAGGAAAGTATAAGGGCAACACCAAGCGCACAACGGCCGGAGGAATATGGCTCGACGGCTATTCAGACCACCTGCCTGTGATTGTGTATCTGGCGAAGGAAAAATAAAGCCTCACCCCTACCCCCTCTCCAATAGAGAGGGGAGTAATTACCAACACCCTTTATTGGTATTTACATTAAACTTAAAACTAAAAACGTCCAAATCGTATGTTCACCACAGAACGCCATCCGTTAGAGCCATTTCTGCCCGAAAACACCCGTCTGCTGATGCTCGGGAGTTTTCCTCCTGCACGCAAACGCTGGTGTATGGATTTCTTCTATCCTAACTTCACCAATGATATGTGGCGCATCTTCGGACTTTGCTTTCACGGCGACAAGTTCCGTTTCGTGGACAACGATAACAAGACCTATCGTCGAACAGACATCGAGGCGTTGCTCAACGAGCTCGGAGTGGGCATATACGATACCGCCACCGTGGTATGCCGGACGAAAGACACGGCATCGGATAAGGATCTGGAAGTAATAGAACCAACAGACTTGAAGGCTTTGTTGCGTCGCATTCCGCATTGTTCGGCAGTGGTAACGACAGGCCAGAAAGCCACAGAAGTGTTCTCCTCGACCTTCAGCATCACCCCTCCGAAGGTCGGCGAATACGCTACTTTCGTCTTCGGCGAGCGGCCGATGCGCCTCTACCGAATGCCCAGCTCGTCGCGGGCCTATCCCATGAAGGTAGAGAAAAAAGCAGAGTTCTACAACAGGATGTTCCGCGAAGTAGGCTTGTTGAAGCCCGCTCACAATCCATTCCACTTTTAACGCATATAAAGAATCATCATAACAAGCACCATCATGACAATAATAGGTATAGCAGGAGGCACGGGTTCTGGAAAAACCACCGTCGTAAGAAAGATAGTAGAGGCATTGCCACCGCATTATGTGGCTGTGCTGCCGCTCGACTCGTATTATAACGACACCTCGCACATGACCGAGGAGGAACGCCACGCCATCAACTTCGACCACCCGGACGCGTTCGACTGGAAACTGCTCGGCAAGCAGGTGAACGACCTGCGCAACGGAAAGGCAATAGAACAACCCACGTATTCCTATCTGAAATGCAACCGACTGCCGGAGACCGTACACGTGGAGCCGAAACCGGTGATAATCATCGAGGGAATAATGACGCTGCTCAACAAGAAACTGCGCGAGCTGATGGACTTGAAAATATACGTGGATACGGACGATGACGAGCGTCTGATACGCAACATCCGACGCGACATCGTGGAACGCGGACGCACGGTAGAGATGGTGGTGGACCGCTATTTAGAGGTGCTGAAACCCATGCACGAGCAGTTTATCGAGCCGACCAAGCGATTTGCCGACATCATAATACCGCAGGGCGGCGATAACAAGAGGGGCATAAACATATTGTGCCGATATATCGAAGGACTTGTGCCGAAGCAATAAAACGGCCAAACGACGATAAGAAAGTAGCCACATTACAGAACAAGAAGGCTATATAAATCAAGGAAAGAGCCATATCCGCGCCCACATTTGAGCATGGATATGGCTCTTTCAGTATATTGCCGTATAATCCGTTTGCGCCACGTGATTTTGTTACCGGAGCTTGGTAACGAGATTACCGGAGCTTGGTAACGTGATTACCGAGGCTTTTTAATCAAAACAAACTCAAAAGAACTGCGTCTTTACAGGGTGAGAGAAAGATTTGAAAATTCATCGAACTCACGGTAATATACATATAACATCTATTGCTGTTCTGCGTTTTCGCTCTCTTCCGGCAGCGGTGTCGCCACGGTGTCGGCCTTCTCAAACTGCTTTTTCATGGCATGAATCTTGAGCGCATTCACCGCCTCAATCACTCCATAGAACATCAGACACCATCCGATAATCCTCAACGGGAGCGTGGCCGCGGCCATCGGCTTGCACAACACGAGTATTCCCACGCCGAGAGTGATGAGCGGAAACAGCCAGAACACCACGGGAATAAAACTGTATTGGCGTGCACGGAAAAGATTGAGCAACTGGTTTAATGCGCCCAAAATCAGTATCGTGGCGAGAATATAGGTCACTCCGATAATGAAATCAGTGGGCATAAACGCAAGGATGATACCCAAAATGATGCTTCCGAGACCCACAACCGGGAACGCAGGCATACGCCTAACCATCACCTTACCGTTCTTGTCGGTTACCAACGCCTCGCTCATGGCCTTGCGGCGTTCAAGATAATAGACGGCGCACGAGATAAGACCGGAGACGAAAAACAGCAGTCCTGCCGTTATCGTTATCCATTTCATGGTGTCCTCACGATACTTCACGAGAAGCACTCCCACTATAAACGCCACTACGGCGCGAAAGATTGAACTTTGAACTACTTTCATATTTCTTTTCCTTTTCAATATTTTTGGCAGAGAAGACTTGTTTCCTCTGTGCCTGATACGAATTATCTTCCACAAAGATAACACTTTATTACGATAAATGCCTTTTTAGTTTCGCATTATTAACTCATTTCTTTCTTCTTCTGACAATGGTCTCGTGATTTTTAGCTAATTTTGTATTTGCGTTGCAACGGATATGGTTTTACGGTACTACACTATTAAATAGAAAACAAGACAAAGAGTATGACACGATTATATTTAGTACGCCACGGCGAGACGGTGGACAACGTGAACAAGATAATGCAGGGACAGACACAGGGCAGGCTCACCGCAAAGGGCGAGGCACAGGCACGCGAGGTAATGGAGAAAATGCGTACGGAGCATATCGACGCGTTTGTATCGAGCGACCTAAAACGCTCCATCGACACGTGCTCCATCATCGCCGAACCGCACGGGAAGCCTGTAACCACCACCCCACTCTTGCGCGAACGCGACTGGGGAGGATTCACGGGACGGTACATTCCCGACCTGAAGGATGAGGTCTGGCCCGACGACATCGAGACGATTAATGATCTGATGGCACGGGCTGCACGTTTTCTTAGATATATACGTGACAAATACCCTGCCCAAACGGTCGTTGCCGTGGGCCACGGAATCATCAACAAAGCCATTCAGGCTGTGTATCATCACAAGGCGATGAAGGACATTCTGCGTATGGAGAATGCCGAGGTCAGGGTGATTGATTTGTAATCGGTTCTATAAGACCTAAGAGTCGGCTGCATGGGACGTTAGCGATGTAAGAAGGCTCTGTATACCTTTGCGAGAATGGATTATAATTGCTAATTTTGCAACCGATGAATATAATATAATGTATAAAATGAGATATGTCCTTTTTGTTATATCTGTGATTTTGTTGTCAGCTTGTAACCGTCATTCGGAGATGGAAGAAACGTTGACGGAAACGGAAGCTATAATGGATGAGCATCCCGATTCGGCATTGGCGTTGCTTGATGGTATAGAGGCTGGCGACTTGCGGAGTGAGAAACTCCGGGCTTATTTCGCTTTACTAAAATCACAGGCTATGGATAAAAGTTTTATTGACGTAAAGGATGATTCTCTTATTTCTATTGCCCGCAATTATTATAGTGACAGCAATGACCGGTATCATCGTATGTTATCACAGTATTATTATGGCAGGGTGAAATTCAACGCCGAGGATTATTCGCAGAGTATTCTTGCCTATCTTTTGGCCCTTGACTTGGGCAGAGAACTTAATGATTATTTTTGGCAAGGAATGGCCGCACGCGAGATTGCTGTTGTCTATAATACAAATTATAATTTGAACGAAGAGTTGAAATATACTGAAATCTCTTTAGAAGCATTTAAGAAAAGCGGTAAACAGCCATATTTGAATTATGCAATATTAGATTTGGCATCGGCTTATTCCAATACTGGCAGGTATGAAGAAGGACTTAAAATAGCAAAAGGAGTAAAGAACTTGGCACTTAAGACAAATGACATATATTTGCTTGCCGATGTACAAAGACTTTTCGGAAAGGCATTTTTCTCTATAAAGCAGTATGGAAAAGCGGAAAAACATTATATAGACTTATTGAGAAGCGGTTTGGCTACCAATGAAGATACAATACTTCTTGGATTATGTTATATTCATAATAATAAAGAACCTGAAGCCCGACAGATTCTAAAAAACATAAAAGACACAAGTTATATAGCCTATTCTATGTTGGAATCGGAAGTCGCATACAGACAAAATGCGCCAGAAAAGGCTTTTAGCGCATTGCGGAAATATCATGACAAATCCAATACCATTCTTCGAAACTGTATAAACAAGAACTTGCACGGTTCTGTTATCAATTATTATGATATGAGTGCCCATGCAAATAAGGCGGAAGCTGACAGATTGCAGTTGACTATATGGCTGATAATAATTTCTGTATTGTTTCTTGCTGTAATTACCTTTCTTTTCATAAATAACTTATTACACAGGCAAAGAGAAAAGATAGAGCAGAATGTTTGTATGGCAGAACAATTAATGGAAACATTGTTTGCAAAGGAGAATGAATGCTCTTGCGCACAAGATTCAATCAGAGTACTGCTGTCTTCTCAATATGATATGTTTGACAATTTATGCCGTTTGATTTACGAGAGTTCTACCAAAGATATTGCAAAAAAGCGTATTTCAGATACGGTAGATGCGTTTATAAAACAGTTTTCATCCAATAATAAGAAAATTAAAGAGTTGGAAAACTTTATAGATAAGCATCATTCAAATCTAATTTCAGATTTCAAGAGCGATTTACCCATGTTGAAAGATGCTGAGTATAGATTGTTTTTACTATCTGTATTGGGCTTCTCATGTACTACAATATCAATGTTTTGCAAAGATGATAAGATTAGTTCGGTTTATGACAGGAAAAGACATTTAAAGGATAAAATAAAGAAATTGGATACAGAAAAATGCAGTCGGTATCTTAGTTACCTTTAGCCTTTAGTATGGATGTGGCTTTTATAAGTCGTTGCAGAAAGTAATATATAAATAGGTAATATATTGATAACCAAAAGGGCTGATACCTCGTGAGAAGTGTCAGCCCTAATTCTTTGTATGCTCAAAAAAGTTTTACCAGACAGCAATAAATTCTTTATCAGAATATACGTATTATATATATCTTTTTATAGTATTTTCCGGGTTGCCAAAAAATAAGAAATGCCATTAATGTAAATGCCTGATAATCAAATATTATCTCGCTTGTTATGCCAAATTTAAAATCTGATAAAATTTGGAGTTTTATATGAATCACCGTAATTTTGCAAGAAAATAAATTACAAAAAATATGAATAGATTAAGAATAATTATTGCATTCATGTTGCTATTGCTCACGGGCAATACTATGATGGCATTAAATGACAGTAAAGAAGTATTTTTGGATATTAAGCATTCGATAAACCGTCCTCGTATGCCAATGCGTCATCAGTTGGTGTGTATCTATGATAATGGGCATTTGGAATTTGTGTTGCCACCTGATATTAATAGTATTAATGTTGTGGTAGAAAACGAATCAGGTATTATTTGGGAAGGAACTATAGACCGGGAAAATCTTTCAGCTGATATCCCAGTTCTCACTTCTAATACTGAAATTTGTTGTATTACAGATGGGGGACAAGAGTTTCACGGTACTATAGTTATAGAGAATGGTGGCAATTGATAAGTAACATATTTCTAATATAGTTTTTAAATACTTAATGATTATGAAAAGACAATTTGTAGCATTGGCGTTGGGATTAACAACATTAGGGGTTTCGGCCCAAGTCTCTGAGTATAGTAACGGTCATGTCGGTATTGCAAGAAATACAGGCAGTTCTACAGCACTCCTATCTGTAGGCAATCGAGCAAATCTAAGCAGCAGTTACAGCCTTCATACATATTCATATAATAATGTAATGACATCCGGTTTTAATATTGGAGTGGACGGTTGGGCGTATCAAGAAAATGCTTACAGCAGTGGTCGTTCGTATGGAACACGAGGAATGGCTGGTAATTTCACGTCTGGTTATAATTACGGTGTTCTTGGCGGACTGATGGGTAATAACTATGGTGCGGGCGTATATGGTACTACATCAAACATTGTCGGAACGTATGTACCCGGTAGGTATGCAGGTTATTTTGTAGGAGAAGTTTATGCAACAGAAAAGATTACAGCAAAAGAAGTGTATATACCGTCTGATGAACGCCTTAAAACTAATATAGTATCATTGGCGAATGACAATACAGTCAGTGCTCTTGATGATGTATTGGGAATGAATGTCATAAAGTATAATCTTAAAACGATCTCTTATCCTGAGGTCGGTGATACCGTAAGTGCAGAAAAACTAAATGTGGTTTCGGATAATAACAACACAAAAAAATATATAGGTCTGTCCGCTCAAGAATTGCAAAAGATTTATCCGGAACTTGTTTCTGAGGGTCAAGACGGTTATCTTGCTGTAAATTATATAGAACTTGTACCGATTCTTATCCGTTCAATACAAGAACTTCATCAAGAGGTTGAGAGCCTGCGAACAGGAATTGAGTATTCTTCAATGAATGCGAAAACAACATCAATGACTAATAATATTGTTGGGAATACTGCGTTATATCAAAATGTTCCCAATCCGTTTAAAGAAAAAACAGTTATAAAGTTCAGCCTTCCGTCGGATGTTTCAGACAATGCATATATCTGTATATTTAATATGCAGGGAGTTCTGATGAAGCAGATCCCCGTGAACAATAAAATGAATAGCGTGACTATAGATGGTGACGAATTAGTATCAGGAATGTATATTTATTCTTTAATCGTTAATAATAAAGAATTTGCGACAAAAAGAATGATAATAACCCAATAAGCAGACAATAACGTGGCTTGTGCCACGTTATTGCTTTTAACCAAAAAAGACAAAGATGCAAGTAAGGCATAAAGACAGGAAAAGATATTTTGAGGAGCAGGCGACAACTTCAAAAGAATATTATTTGGAATATGTGGAACGTTTCCATAAAGTAGGAGAAGGGCTTAGGGTACTTGAGATTGGCTGCGGAGAAGGCGGCAACCTTTTGCCTTTTGCTGAGCGCGGATGCCACGTGGAAGGAATCGATTTATCGCAGACACGGATAGAACAAGCAGAGACTTTCTTTGAGGAACAAGGCTATGAGTGCAGGTTTGTATGCGGAAACTTTTGCGAGATGACTCCTCCTGAGGCAAACAGGAAGTATGACGTGATTCTTATCCATGACGTAATAGAGCATATACCACAAAAACTGAAACTGTGTTTCTTGCAGAATGTACGCGGATTCCTCGCACCGTCAGGTATCGCATTCTTCGGTTTTCCGGCGTGGCAGATGCCTTTCGGCGGCCACCAACAGATATGCCATAGCCGTATTTCAAAGTGTCCGTGGATACATTTGCTGCCGAAGAAAATATATGAACGTTTGTTGAGACGATGCGGAGAGGGCGAGGACAATGTCAGGGAGCTTCTGTCTATCCGTGAGGCCGCCACTCCGATAGAGCGTTTTGAGGAACTTTGCCGCGCCGCACAGTTGTCCGTGGTCCTGCGCCACCTGTGGCTAATCAATCCACATTACCGTATGAAGTTCGGGCTGACTCCCCGTCGCGTCCCCCCTTTCCTCGATCGTCTGCCCGTGCTTCGCAATTTCTATACCACCGCGTGCTTTTATATTCTTATGGCTGGGTGAAGCTACGCCCCGACTTGGACATTAGTTTCGCTTCAATTAAATAACTCCTGCAACGATTTTTCCTCACCGACAACCCATATAATGTCGCCCTGCTCAAACAAACGCGACGGACTTATCATCGTGAGGTTCTGTTCTCCGGCCTCAACGCCCACTACCATGCAGTTGTACTTGTCGCGGATGCCACTCTCGCGGAGCGTCTTTCCGATAAACGGACTCTTGGAAGTGAGCACCATCCTACGCAGTTTCATCTCACGCTGCTCTATATCCGGGTCGTCCTCGTAAAGCTCTTCGGCCAGCGCTTTACCGAAATTCGCAAGCTGTTCGTCGCTGCCAATCACCTGTATTCTGTCGCCCGGGAACACCACATCATTGCCGCTGGGCGTGTTCATGCGCCGACTTCCACGCAGGATACTGCTCACGTGCACTCCGAAACGGTTGCGGAACTTCAACTGACTGAGTTTTTTCCCCGTCCACGTGGAATCCTCCGGCACGTCGAAATCGCTTATATGAATGTCCCGGTCGAGCAGATAACCTTCGTAAAGTGGCCGTTTCTTGCCGCGCACCTGTGCCGCGATGTCGCGCGAACGCAGGTTCATGATAAACAATCTCTCCAGTTTTATACTGCGATGCTTTAACGTTCGCGACATTATCATCACCATAATGGCAAACAGGGCGATGGTTATCATGAGGGCATTGGTGAACCGTGTGAGATAATTGCAGATGTAGAAGACAAACGAAGACGCTATGATGATGCGCACAAGGATTGTGAACACGAGAGGAAAACGGTTTATGCGGTTCGTTGCCCACAACGTGCGGAACTCGTCGGAGTGGTTCTTTTTCATCACGATGGAACGCAGGAAAGGCGAGATGCAGAGCACCGTAATCACGCCGCAGATGGCATTTGCCACCCAATGAAGTTCCCATCCGGGCAGCAGTCCGCGCAGAAACGGCAGCAGAAAAGCCCACGACACGGCTATGACAGCTATCGAAAGGATGGAATAAATCAGCGTATTCAGAATCATGGCACGTATCAGAGTGCGCCAGTTATTGGCCGCATCATTGCCCGAAAGCGGGTCGCTACCCGACATAAGCGTGAGTCCGCGCAACCATCCTTGAGGCAGATGGCGTTCCAAATATCTGTTGCACGGCTCAGCGGCGCGTATCATATAGGGTGTGAGGAAGGTCGTAATCACCGACACGGCCACGACAACGGGATAGAGGAAGTTGCTGATTACGCCGAGAGAGAGACCCAACGAGGCTATGATAAAGGCGAACTCGCCAATCTGAGCCATTGAAAATCCGCATCGGATAGCATTTTTCAGAGGCTGTCCGCTAAGAATAAAGCCAAACGTTCCAAGCACGGCCTGACCCAAAAGTATGGTAAGCACAAGCACGCAGATAGGCAATGCGTACTTGATAAGCACAGCAGGGTCGACAAGCATACCTACCGACACGAAGAATATCGCGCCGAAAAGATTCTTCACCGGCTCTACCACGCGCTCTATCTTGTCGGCCTCGACGGTCTCGGCGAGTATGCTTCCCATCACAAACGCACCGAAAGCTGAACTGAAACCTACCTTAGACGACAGCACGGCCATAAGGCAGCACAGGCCGATGGAGAAGATCAGGAGGGTCTCATTGTTTAATAATTTGCGCGTCTTACGCAGGAACAACGGCACGGCAAAGATGCCGACGACAAACCAAAGGACCAAAAAGAAACCTATTTTCAGTATGCTTTGGGCCATCTCGCCGCCATCCGGGCTGCTCCCTCCGGCTATTGCCGAGAGCATCACCATCATGACAATGGCGAGAATGTCCTCTAATATGAGGACGCTCATAACCATTCCGGCAAACTTCTGCTGCCTCAGTCCCATGTCGTCGAAGGCTTTATATATAATCGTCGTAGACGACATGGCAAGCATTCCGCCGAGGAATATGCAGTCCATACGGCTCCATCCGAATACATATCCTGCGCAAATGCCGAGCATCATCATCGAAAAGATAATCGTGCAGGCCGCTATGACGGGCGAAGCACCCATCTTCATGATTTTCTTGAACGAGAAATCGAGTCCTAAGGAGAACAGGAGGAAAATCACGCCGATGTCTGCCCAGGTCTGGATATTCGACCTCTCTACCACCGACATGATATATGGCATGTGGGGAGAGACAAGAAATCCGGCTACGATATAGCCCAAAACAAGCGGCTGCTTCAGTTTCTTGAACAGCAAAGTTACCACTCCGGCAACAACGAGAATAAGTGCGAGGTCTTGTACTAATGTTGGAAGTTCTGCCATTAAAAGTCTTTTAAGAATAAGGAATTAAGAAAAAAGAGGCAAGAGAACTTTGGTTTTGCATTTCGCCATGTTGTCTCTTGCCTCTCAATATTTATTATCAGTCATTATATGCGGCCGTCATTTCGCAGATTTTCACTATCACCTGCATGGCCTTTTCCATAACCTGTATGCTTACAAACTCGAACGGTCCGTGGAAATTCACGCCTCCGGCGAAGATGTTCGGACACGGAAGTCCGCGGAAAGAGAGCTGCGCCCCGTCTGTCCCTCCGCGTATCGGCTGCACCCGCGGCGCCACATCGCACTCCTGCATGGCGTGCAGCACGAGGTCGATGACGTGCATATTCGGATCAATTTTCTCCTTCATGTTGTAGTATTGGTCCTTCAATTCTACTCTGACCGTACCCTCGCCGTATTTCTCGTTCATCTTCTTCGCACACTCTTCCATGAACTCTTTGCGGTCGGCAAAGCGTCCGCGGTCGTGATCGCGTATGATATATGCGAGCTTGGCCTCCTCCGTCCGGCTCTCAATCGAGAGCAGATGATAGAAGCCCTGATAGCCTTCGGTAGTCTCGGGGATGTCCGTTTCGGGAATCATATCATTGAACTCGCAAGCCAACCGGTTGGCGTTCACCATCTTACCTTTGGCATATCCCGTATGCACACTCACACCTTTTATATATACTTTGGCGCCGGCAGCATTGAAATTCTCATATTCCAACTCGCCCAAGTCGCCTCCGTCGATAGTGTAAGCCCACTCGCAGCCGAACTTCTCCACATCGAAATGGTGCGCCCCCATACCTATCTCCTCATCGGGATTGAACCCCACGCGGATATCGCCGTGCTTTATCTCGTTGTGGTCGCGCAGATAACACATCGCCTGCACAATCTCGGCGATGCCTGCCTTGTCGTCTGCACCGAGCAGAGTAGTACCATCTGTTACTATTAAATCCTCGCCCTTGTGGTTCAGAAGTTCGGGAAACTTGCTCGGAGACGATACGATTCCCGGCGACAACTCAATGTCAGAGCCGTCATAATTCTCCACGATGTGCGCCTTAACATCCGCACCGCTTGCGTCGGGACTTGTGTCATAATGGGATATGAAGCCTATCGTCGGGATTTCTTTCTTTGTGTTAGCCTTCAATGTAGCGTAGATATATCCCTTGTCGTCCATCTCCACGTCAGCGAAGCCCTCGTGTTCGAGTTCCTCTTTCAGGTATTTCGCAAAGACAAGTTGCTTGGATGTACTTGGCACGCTTTCGGAATCCTCAGCCGACTGCGTGTCGAATTTAGTGTAATTGATGAATCTTTCGATTAAATCCATTTTCGGTTATTATGTTTATGTAGTTATAATAGTCGCTCGAAAGTTTACAGATTGCCGCGCTCCTTATCGAGATAATACTTATATGTACCCACAGTCAGCTCGTCGCAAGCATTCTCGTCGCACACCACGACACATTTCGGGTGCATCTGGAGCATTGAGGCAGTCCACTTGTGTGATACCGAACCGTCTACGATATGCTGCAGGGCGCGTGCCTTGTGGTGTCCGTTGCAGACCAGCAGCACTTCCTTTGCCGCCATCACCGTGCCTATACCTACCGTCAGAGCCTGCTTCGGCACAAGCAGCATATTGCCGTCGAAGAAGCGCGAATTGGCCAATATAGTGTCCGTGTTAAGTGTCTTGATTCGCGTCTTGCTTGCCAATGACGAGCCTGGTTCATTGAATGCCAGGTGTCCGTCGGGTCCCACGCCACCCATAAACAGGTCAATGCCGCCGACATCCTCTATCGCCTTCTCATAGTCGGCACATTCCTTGTCAAGGTCTTTGGCGTTTCCGTTCAGGATGTGTACGTTCTCTTTCTTAATGTCAATATGCGAGAAGAAGTTTGTCCACATGAAAGAGTGATAGCTTTCCGGGTGGTCTTCCGGCAGGTTCACGTACTCATCCATATTGAATGTTATCACATTTTGGAATGAGATTTCGCCATCTTGGTATTTCTTTATCAACTCCCGGTAGAGTCCTAACGGTGAGGAACCGGTGGGGCATCCTAATTTGAACGGTTTCTCCGGAGTCGGATTAAATTCTTTTATCCTTGCCGCCACATAGTTGGCGGCCCATTTCGACATTTTGTCGTAATCAGGTTCTATAATTACTCTCATTGGTTTTTATTTCTTTCTTATGTTAACAGTTTTCGGTTTTTATAAAAAATAAACGCTTCGCTCCGTATTTTATTATGTATTTTCTCGGATTTCTGACGGTTCAAAAGCGTCTGCCGCTCAACGCCTATAGCATAATGCTTTTTGTATTTAGCGCATCAAGGCAGTTTCTTGCTTTCTTCTTGTGGCGCATTCAGGACAATCCCGGTCTTAGCATTTAGAGGACTAATGACTGCTTTTCCTGTTTTCTCCTCCAGTTCCATTCGTGCATTACGCGCAATCTCGCCACCAGCTTGTGCCACATCCTTATGCTCTTGGAATGTTTCGGGGGATTTACTCTCCGTAATTTCTTTGGTAGAAAGCTCTGCAAGCATATTAAGCACCAATTCCTTATTAGTCATATTGTCTCGCAGGTTCTCTTTCTTTAAGCCTTTGAATTGCTTATATTCCTTAGCCGTCATGTCGCTCCACGTCTGATAGATAATATCTGTGAGCGTAGCAAACTGCACTCCCTCTTTCAGACCATGCCGTTTCCATTCATCAGTAAGGTCTTTACGTATTTCAATGGACTTGAGTCGCTGATTAATCCAATTATCCGAATAACCCAACCGCTTGTAGTCTGCCAGTGCCTGTTTTATAGAAAGCTCCGGATCTTGCATTTGGTCGATACGTTCCGCAGCCACCTGTGCCATCCATTGTTTGAAAGGTTCAGCCTTTGGCGAAGGTATAGACTGTATAAGGCGCAGAAGTTGCCGGGCATCAGCGACATCGGTCAGACGCATTCTCCCGTCAGCGGCTTGCATTTTCAAAGCGTTACAATTTGTAACGGTTTGATTACCCTCATCAGAAAGCCTTTTCTTTAAGACCCTCCAATACGTTTGCGGATTACTGCTATCTGTTAAAACAGCCACAGCATCAACTATGGAGAAGTACCATTTTTCTTCTTTGTCGTCCCAAATGGTACGGACTTTTTTTGTCTCAAATAGTTTAATGGAATTATGTTGGGTCATAATACTATCTATTTTGCAAACTCGTTTTTCTTTAACAAGTACAAAGATACAAAATAATATTGAATAATTTAGGGAAACGAATGGATAAAAAAAAGGATTCCATAATATGAAATCCTCTTCTTTAGTGACTCCGTTGGGATTCAAACCCAAGACCTTCAGAACTTTTTCTAGCCTCATTCGGCTAAAAAAACAATACTCTTGCAGGCAACTAAGTGACTCCGTTGGGATTCAAACCCAAGACCTTCAGAACTTTTTCTGGCCTCATTCGGCTAAAAAAGCAATACTATTTCAGGCAACTAAGTGACTCCGTTGGGATTCAAACCCAAGACCTTCAGAACCGGAATCTGACGCTCTATTCAGCTAAGCTACGGAGCCTTATAATGGTACAAAGGTAATTATAATTAGGGAAAAGGCAAAATTATCTGACAAGTTTTTTATTTTGGCGACTGAAAATGTAAAGATTTTTGGTCAAAAATTAACATTGTTAAAAGCGGGAAGTAGCTCTCAAAAATGGCAAAAAATATGCTTTTCAAGACCCAAAACCGAAAAACTGAGTCTAAAAAAGTGATGATAAGGGAGGATTTTCTGCACACTCACCCACCCTTTTGTGCAATTTTAGCCTCTCTAACCATCACTTTTTCTTCATTTTCTGCCACCCGGAAAACGCCAAACCGAATTGTTAATTCTCCAAAAGTGCCACTTTTGCAGTCTGACGGAGCCACTTTTGGAACGCAACGGAGCCACTTTCAGAGTGCAACGGAGCCTGTTTTGAAGCCTAAAAGTGCCACTTTTGCAGCCTAACGGAGCCACTTTTGCATTTTCAAAGAGCCGAAAATGTGTTGCCAAACGACAAAAATCGCACAAAAACGCCATAACCACCTGACTATCAAAACTTTATCTCAAAATATGCCAAAACGCCTATTTTTGCCATATTTTCGAACACGAAAAGTTTTGAACAGAAATCCGCGAGTTTTCAAAGGGATAATGTAAAGATTTCTTACTAATTTTAACATTTCCAGTCAAAGGCGTTTTTGGGTTTTCCGAACAGCCACACGACACAGAGCGGAAGCATTATATATAATGTGTAACAGACAGAGCGACAAGACATAAAGACCACAACAAGATTGTATCAGCAGACAAACAGAAATTATTTTAATACGAAAATAATGCAAGCAAATAACAGAAATCAATATCAAAATGTAAAATATTTCAGAGTTTTGCTTGCTTATTAATAATTTATAGTTACCTTTGCAGTCGCAAAAAGACAGAATGATGCTGTTCGGAAAATGTACGGATGACAACCTTATCTGCACATACAGGCATCGCTACTGTCTTATACAAAAAAGATAAAAATATAAAAACATATAAGGAAATGAGCAAACTGATAAAGCCGGTTGGATATAAGGCACTTTTGGGAATATGCCAGACGGAACAGGGAATCAAACTGATAAAGGAGTTTTTCCAGCAGAATCTCTCTACCGAACTGCGTCTGCGCCGCGTTACCGCTCCGCTTTTCGTACTGAAAGGACTGGGTATCAACGATGATTTGAACGGTGTGGAGCGTCCGGTAACATTCCCGATAAAGGACCTTGACGATGCTCAGGCTGAAGTGGTGCACTCGCTCGCAAAATGGAAACGGCTCACATTGGCTGAATACAAGGTGAAGCCTGGCTACGGAATATACACGGACATGAACGCCATCCGCGCCGATGAGGAACTCGATAACCTGCACTCACTGTACGTGGACCAATGGGACTGGGAGGCGGTTATCACTAAGGAACAGCGCACATTGGCTTTCCTGAAGAACATCGTAGAACGGATATACGCCGCAATACGCCGCACGGAATATCTCACGTGCGAGACTTATCCGCAGATAGAGCCGTTCCTGCCGGAGAAAATCCACTTCGTGCATAGTGAGGAACTGCTCCGGATGTATCCTGACATGACGCCGAAGGAACGCGAGGATGCTATCTGCAAGAAATACGGGGCTGTATTTGTAACAGGCATCGGCAGCAAACTGTCTGACGGAAAGAAGCACGACGGCCGCGCACCTGACTATGATGATTGGTCGACCGTTGCCGAAGATGGCAGCGTGGGACTGAATGGCGACATTCTGATATGGTATCCCGTGCTTGAGCGTTCGTTTGAATTGTCTTCGATGGGTATCCGTGTCGACAAGGAGAGCCTGCTTCGTCAGCTCGCTTTGGAAGGCAAGGAAGACCGCAAGGAACTGTATTTCCACAAGCAACTGCTCGAGGACAAACTGCCGTTAAGCATTGGAGGCGGTATCGGTCAGAGCCGCCTGTGTATGGTTCTGCTGCACAAGGCGCACATCGGAGAGATTCAGGCAAGCATTTGGCCGGAGGAGATGCACCGTGAATGTGCCGAGGCCGGAATGCCGCTGATATAAGAAAAGAAACGGAAGTGTGCCAAACAAGTTTGTTGGCCTGGCTTTTAATTAAATGGAATAATAAAGGGTTACACCGCTGCCGCGGTGTAACCCTTGACTTTTTTATTGCCGGCCGACAAGACGTCAAAACACTCAGACGAGATCGAGACCGAGAGTTTGTACGAGTTTTCCGATGGCCGGAAATTCCTTTTTCATATTATCAAGCACGTTGCGGGGCGTCATGCGCGGCTTTATCTCCTCCTCTTTGGCCAGCCGGATGTTCAGGGTGATATTGCCGTTTTGCAGTTCCTTAATCAGAGTAGCACGTATTCGCGACTTTATAGCGTTGATTTCTTCGAGCATTATCCGGCTTTCCACAAGCACTTCGATGTTGGGATAGTCGGCAATTTCGGGCGAGAGATTCTTCAGTCGCGTTGCGAGGCCCTGCATCTGCGCAGGCATTCGGTTGCACATAGCGCGCCATGTGCGGTTGAGAGCGTCCTGGTCAAATTCCTTCTTCTCCCCGATTGTCTCCACCTCGGGTTCTTTGAAGTAGCTCGGTTTCTCATTTTCGGCCTTAACCAAGTTGCTGAACGACATTCCGATAGAGCCGAGTTTCATCTTAGGCATAGCCGCGCCGGCAGGCTTCACTGGCGTTTGGGTGCCGGTATTGGCAGTCGCGGCATTGCTTACGACAGCAGGTTGCGGTCCGCTTACCACAGTCTGCGCCACCTGCTTGGCACGCAGAGAGTGCATTCCGGCCCCGGCCACCTGTGCTGCCGGTGTAGGCTGGATTTCACGGACAATTTTCTTAAACAGGGATTTCAGTCTCTTGGGGCTGCGCCCCGCGGCAGGCGAATCGTCGGGCTGCGTGATTTGCGCCACCTCTATAAGTGTGAGTTCCACAAGCAGACGCTTGTTGGCAGACTGCCGGTAGTTGATGTCGCAACGGTTCATTATCTGCAACGCCTTATACAAGAAAGGCGTAGAGCATTTCTTGGCCTGTTCTTCGTACTTCGCACGCTGTTGCTGGCTCACCTCAAGCAAAGGAATGGTCTGTGCATCCTTCGCCATCAGCACATTACGCACGTGCGACGCAAGTCCGTTTATTATCAGTCCACCGTCGAATCCCTTGCTTATGACATTGTTGAGAAGCACCATAATCTCGCTCACCTTGTTCTCAACGGCGAGGTCGATGATGCGGAAATAATTCTCAGAGTCAAGGACATTCAGATCCTCTATAATCTTCTCGTAAGTTACGTTGCCCCCGCTGAAGCTCGCGGCCTGGTCGAATATCGAGAGCGCATCGCGCATTCCACCGTCCGCTTTCTCAGCAATCACAGCCAGAGCCTCCTCTTCGTAGCTGATATTCTCCTTCTCGGCGACCATCTTCAAATGGCTGATAATGTTCGGAACTGTCATTCTTTCGAAGTCGTATATCTGGCAACGGCTCAGAATTGTGGGCAGAATCTTGTGTTTCTCGGTAGTGGCGAGAATGAAAATCACGTGTGCAGGCGGCTCTTCGAGAGTCTTCAGAAACGCGTTGAAAGCTGCCGTAGAGAGCATATGCACCTCGTCGATGATGAAAACTTTGTAGCGTCCCACCTGCGGCGGTATGCGTGTCTGGTCCATTAGCGACTTGATGTTCTCCACAGAGTTGTTCGATGCCGCATCAAGTTCAAAGATATTGTACGACCGCTGTTCGGCAAATGCCTTGCAGCTCTCGCACTCTCCACACGCCTCGCCATCCCCGGTGGGGTTCTCGCAGTTGATGGCTTTCGCAAAGATACGTGCGCAAGTGGTCTTACCAACACCTCGCGGTCCGCAGAAAAGATAAGCGTGGGCCAGTTTCCCACTCTTCACGGCATTCTTCAGAGTGGTGGTCAGGGCCGTCTGTCCTACCACCGAGTCGAACGAAAGAGGCCTGTACTTACGTGCTGATACTATATATTCCATAATGATAATTAGTCGTTTGTCGTGCCGGATATTGTCCTTTTCCGGCCGACTATATTGTGCAAAATTACGAAAATCATTCCAAACGGCAAAAGAATGAGTTTGCATTTGTTATCGACTGTCGGGAAAATATCTCTAAAAAATCGGAGATTATAATGCTAATCTCGATTTAATTTCTTATTTTTGCACATCAAATCATAGCTTATGAGCAAGTTTACGGAACATATATGGGACTTTCTCAGCCACTTCAAATATCATATTACGATAGTGGCAGGAGTGGCTATTGTGGGCTTTCTCGACGAGGACAGCATCGTGAAACGCTTCAAAAACGATTATCAGATATCTGAGTTGAAAGAAGAGATTGCCAAATATAACAAGCAATATGAAGCCGACTCAAAGACTCTGAGGAATCTTGAGCGCAATCCGTCGGCTATAAGCAAGATTGCGAGAGAGCGCTATTTCATGAAGGCAGACGATGAGGAGGTGTTTGTACTAAGTGATGACGAGCGTCTTCAAGAAACACTTAACACGAATGAAACAGCTAAATAAATTTCAGAATATCATTTTCCTGCTGGGCGGTTTGCTTATGACCGTGGGGGCAGGTGGCTACGCTTTCCTTATTTGCCAGAGCGTTTCGTCAGTTCTGTTCATTGTCGGCGCGGTGGCTTTCGCGTCGATGCAGATGATGCAGAGCTATGACGGCAATAACATTGCAGTGCGCCGGTTGCGCAGAATCATGACTCTTGCCGACGTGTTCTTCATCATTGCCGGTCTGTTGGCTTTCGAGGAGAATCACGGCTGGATAAGAAATATGCTGGGAGAGAACGGCAGCACATACATCACATTCGTGGTTATGACACAGGGAAAGTGGGTCGTGATACTCCTTATCGCGGCTATCCTTGAACTGTATACCACCCACCGGATTTCCCGCGAGTTGGACAAGGAGAAGCAATAAGTCGCCCGAACAAACATTGAAAAAAACCTAAAAGAGCGACATATTATTTTAAATAGCATGAATTTTTTTTATTACATCGATAATTGATTGTACTTTTGTCATACTAAATAATATAAACAGGCATATATGAACAAAGTACTTTACGCACTTTTATCAATTATCGCACTAACGTCGTGTTCGAGTTCTTACAATATCGAAGGCTCTTCCAACGTGTCAATGCTCGATGGGCACAAGCTATATCTAAAGATAATCAAGAACGATGCCCTAAAGGATATTGACTCTTGCGATGTCGTTCACGGCAAATTCACCTTTATGGGCAACATCGACTCTACCAAGATTGCCAATATTTACATGGACGAAGACGTGCTGCTTCCTGTAGTTCTTGAAAGCGGTGACATATCGATAAAAATCAATAACACGCAACATTCCATCGGCGGAACGCCTCTGAATGACAAGCTCTATAAGTTCCTGAAAAGCTTCGCACAGTTGCAAAACGAGTCGGTGGAGCTTGTTCACCGCCAAAATCAGGCATACATGAACGGCAGCGATATGGAAGTCGTGAACCGGCAGCTTGCTGCTAAGGATGCCGACATTTCACAGAAACTCGACAAATTGATAACTTCGTTCATCGTAGAGAACTTTGATAACGTACTCGGCCCGTATGTATTCCAAATGGCAACGGCCGATTATCGCTACCCAATGTTTGAACCGTGGATTGAAGATATACTGAGTAAGGCTACTAATAAATTCAAGAACGACCCTTACGTGAGCGACTATGTGAATGCGGCTAAGCGCAATCAAGATATTATGAACGGTATGGTGGACCCCGACCAGATGCCAGCCCCGTCGGCACCGGGTACGGAAAACAGTGCTGTTCAGGCACCTCCCACACCGGCAGAACTTGCCGGAGACACTGTTCAATAAATGTTTTTAAGATATAATGAAAACACTGATAGTTGGTGGAACTATCGTCAACGAAGGGCGGAAGTTTGTCGGCTCGATAGTAATCGAGGACGATAGGATATTGCAAATAATAGAAAATGAGGAGCCAGTCCGTGACAGTTACGACACAATCGTAGATGCCACGGGCTGTTTTGTTATACCCGGAGTGATTGATGAGCACGTGCATTTCCGTGAGCCTGGACTCACTGACAAGGCCGACATAGCCTCTGAGAGCCGGGCGGCGGCATACGGTGGCGTAACGTCTTACTTCGATATGCCCAACACCGTACCGCAAACAACAACGGTGGATGCACTCAAAGAGAAGTTTGAGATAGCCCGAAAGGAGAGCTGTGTGAACTACAGCTTCTTCTTCGGAGCTACAAACGACAACTGGAACAGCCTCGATGAGATTGATTTCTGTCGCGTTCCGGGCGTGAAACTGTTCATGGGGGCGTCTACCGGCAATATGCTTGTAGACCGATATGGCTCTTTACTAAACATCTTCAAGGCTGCGGCAACTTTGGACGTACCCATTATGGCGCATTGCGAGGACTCCGACATCATCAACCACAATATGGAACAGATGAAAAAGGCATACGGCGACGACCCTTCCGTAATGCTTCATCCGGTTATCCGTAGTGAGGAAGCGTGTTACGAATCGTCTGCTTTGGCCGTACAAATGGCCCGGACGTTTGGCACGAAGCTGCATATAGCGCATATAAGTACGGAGAAAGAACTCTCTTTGTTGGGTGGCAACATCACCGGCGAGGCTTGCATAGCCCACCTCTACTTTACAAGCGACGACTATCTCACAAAAGGCGCACTGATAAAGTGCAACCCCGCGATAAAGAAACAGTCTGACCGCGACGCTCTGCGCAATGCCATTGCCGACGGACGCATAACCGTTGTCGGCACGGATCACGCCCCACACCAACTCAGTCAGAAGCAGGGAGGATGTTGCAAGGCTGCTTCGGGAATGCCGATGATACAGTTCTCGCTCGTCACGATGCTCGAACTCGTAGATAACGGCATCATCCCTATCGAGCGTCTGACATACTTAATGAGCCACAACCCGGCAAGTCTGTTCTCCATTAGGGAGCGCGGCTACCTGCGGAAAGGCTACAAAGCCGATGTCGTGGTGGTGCGTCGGGACGACAATCCGTGGACTCTTACCGACGAAATGATTCAAAGTAAATGCGGGTGGAACCCGATGACCGGCCATGAATACAACTGGCGGGTGGAACATACGTTCTGCAACGGACACCATATATATAATAAAGGTGTCTTTGATGATAGCGTTCGAGGCGAGGAAATAGCGTTCCGAGGTTAAGATACAGGCGTTACGATGATACGAAAAGTTAAGTACAGAGTCCACGAAGTGGCTCCATACATTAATTGGATATATTTCTTTCACGCATGGCAGATGTCTGACAAGCCGGAAGAAGCAAAGCTGTCGCTGCGCAAGGAGGCCGAAACCATGCTGTCAGAGATGGATTCCAAATATCACACACACGCCGTATTCGGGCTTTTCGACGCTAATTCCGACGGCGACGACTTGCTTATCGGCAACGTCCGGCTGCCATTTCTGCGTCGTCAGGAGGCCATGAAAGAGGGCGAATACAACCTTTGTTTGGCTGATTTCGTTCGACCTTTAAGCTCGGGAATAAAGGATAAGATTGGCGTTTTCGCCTCTACTGTCGACATTTCAATGGAAACCGACAAGCGGGATGATGATTACCGGCGGATGCTTTCACAGACTTTGGCCGACAGACTGGCTGAAGCTACAGCCGAAAAGCTACACGAAGACGTGCGGAAAACATACTGGGGATACGCTGCCGATGAGCATTTCGCACCCGAAGAACTGCATTCCGAGCCTTTCATCGGCATTCGCCCGGCGGTGGGCTACCCCTCGATGCCCGACACAAGTATTAATTTCATCATCTCAGACATTATCGGAATGAAGGACATTGGCATACGGTTGACAGAGAATGGTATGATGACACCACACGCAAGTGTGTCGGGATTGATGTTCGCTCACCCACAAGCGCGTTACTTCAGCATAGGCAAGATAGGCGAAGACCAACTGCGTGACTATGCGAAACGGCGCGGATTGCCCGTCGAACTGATGCGCAAATATCTCGCATCAAGCCTGTTATAAAGGCAAAGAACATTACTATTATTAAGACATATAATAGGATTATCAAGTTAAAATGCCATATTATAAACGCGAAAAAGAATATTATCAAGGAAAGGAAAAACATAGTTGATTGCACGATTTCTCATATTTTGGCTACTGCTGATAGTGCTTCCGGACGCCTATATATATAAGATGTATCGGCGCGCAAGGCGTTCTTCGGAGCTCAGACTTATCATTCTGAACTCGATTCTGAGCATCGTGATGGTGGTTTATACCGTGTGGCTCGCCTCATTGACCGACTTTATTCCTTCCGAAAAAGTCTGGCTCGACCTCTACCTGCTGCTCTTTGCCGTATTTATCGTGCCAAAGACCATGTTTGTATTGTGCTCTTTGTTTTCCTTTATCCCTTGTTTCAGCCGACGATGGTGCCACCGCATTGGTGCAGCCGCAAGTCTGCTGATGGCCGGAATGGCCGTCTACGGAGCCTTTGTAGGGTTCCGACGCATGGAGATACGCCACATTGAGATTGCTTCTTCCGACATTCCAAAGGCTTTCGACGGCTATCGCATCGTGCAGTTTTCCGACGCTCACGTTGGCACATACTATGGAATATACAAGGAAATGCTGCGTTCGGCGATCGATTCCATCAACGCGCAGCGCGCCGACGCAATAGTTTTTACGGGCGATTTGCAGAATATCGTACCGCAAGAGATACACGACCATGCCGACGAACTCAGCCGGTTAAAAGCTAAAGACGGTGTATTCGCGGTGCTTGGCAATCACGATTACAGTTCTTACGTGAACGTTTCAAAGCGCAAGAAAGCCGAATACGAGCGCGAAACGCAAACTGTCGTACGCTCTTTGGGCTGGACTCTGCTGATGAACGAGAACAAGAAAGTGCGTCGCGGCAATGATTCCATCGTGATAGCAGGCGAGGAGAACGACAGCAAACCGCCTATGCCACATCGCGGAAATATAAAGAAAACGCTCCAAAACGTGGGCAACAACGCTTTCATTGTGTTGCTCCAGCACGACCCTTCGGCCTGGCAACGCGACATTCTGCCCCATTCTGAGGCGCAACTTACGCTCAGCGGACACACGCATGGCGGCCAGATGAGTCTCGGGGACATACGTCCCACAATGCTGAAATATGATGAAGACTACGGATTATACGAGCAGTCCGGCCGCTTTCTCAATGTGAGTTGCGGCTTAGGCGGCGTTGTCCCATTCCGCATAGGTATGTCCGGCGAGATTGTAGTCATAACACTAAAGAGGAGAGAAGCCCCCTCCAACTCCCCAAAGGTAGAGAGACCATAATAACTAATAAAAACAGAATAGTATGAAGTATATATATCGAATCTACCAGTTGTTCATAGCGTTGCCGATTATATTGTTCGCCTCGCTGCTCACATCCATCGTAACCATCATCGGATGCTTTCTCGGCAACGGACACTTTTGGGGTTACTACCCCGGTAAGCTGTGGGCTCAGCTCATAGTGCGTGTGTTGCTGTTGCCGGTGCGTGTCGAAGGGCGCGAGAATCTTATCCCCGGATGCTCCTATGTCTTTGTGAGCAACCATCAGGGAGCGTTCGACATCTTCCTTATATATGGCTTCCTGAACCGCAATTTCAAGTGGATGATGAAGTGGCAACTGCGCAAAATCCCGTTTGTCGGTAAGGCTTGCGAGGCTGCCCAGCATATCTTTGTTGACAAACGAGGCCCCCGCAAGGTGAAAGAGACATACGACAAGGCGCGCGAAGTGTTGCGCGAGGGAATGTCATTGGTAGTCTTTCCCGAAGGCTGTCGCACGTTTTCGGGCCACATGTGCCACTTCCGCCGCGGCGCATTCATGCTTGCCGACGAGCTGCAACTGCCCGTTTGTCCGCTCACCATCAACGGTTCGTTCAACGTAATGCCACGCACACGAGACATGAAATGGGTGCTATGGCATCCGCTGACGCTCACCATTCACAAGCCGATACCGCCAAAGGGCAAAGGTGCGGAATATGAAAAGCAAACCATGCGGGAGGCTTACGAAGCAGTAATGTCGGGACTTGTGCCCGAATACCGTGGCTATATGGACAATCCCGACCAATAGGTTTATTCGCCAGATAATATCACCAAATATAAAAACAGGATGGTTTCAAGAAAGAAGCCATCCTGTTTTTATATTATGTCAAATCCTTTCGGAAACAATAACATCATACTTTCCGTCCCCCACTCCACGCGCAATCACATACGGGAAACGTATCAATACCACTGGATGGTATTGCTTATACCGCTTCGTTTGTCGTATTTCAGAGCATCGGTAAGCGTCGCTGCGTTGCATCGGAACGTGAAGTTATAACTTGTGTAAGGCGCAAGTACAACCGAACAACTCATGTTGAAGCAGTGCAAATCACGCGAAAGCGATGCCGTAGTCATCGAAATGTCCTTCGCCTCGAAGTCGTAACCGCTCGAGAAGTTGATGTTCCAGCCGTCGCTGATACGCACGTTACCGCTGAAATTCAGCGTCTGTGTGTACTTATAAGGATAGCGCATACGCTTCGTATTGAACGTTCCCGACGTGTTCTCACGCATCGTTATACCGTAACCGATGGTGAGCGACCACGGCATTGAGAACTTCATATAGCCGTCTTCGTCAGTCTCTGCCATACCCGAAGAGTTCTTTTTAGCTCCGTGCTTGCCACGTTCCATATCGTCATCCACATTCGACTCTATGTTCGTATCCGTGCCCTCATCGTCATTGTTGCCCGACTTGTCATCGTCATCATCATCCTTTCGGCCGAACCACTTCTTCAGTTTCTCCGGATTCAGCGTGAAACTGAAGTTCTGCGACATACCCTGAAAACGCGGGAAGCGTCCCTTACCCCACTCCGTATGGTTGCCCACGTATGGCTTTCCATTATCGTCGAGTTCGTATGCGTAGGTTGCGAAGCGTGCGTTGAGGTTGAAAGTATAGTTCTTCCACCACTTCAAACGGAGATTAACGTTAAGGTCGCTCCACCTATGATAGTCCGCTGCGGCGTTATACGACATCGAAGCACCAAGCTCATCTATAAGACTCAGTTTCTTATATCCCGTAGAATCCTTGTCGCTTTTCACCTTCATTTCAAGGTTGTTCGATACCGACCATGATATATTCTTCGACATTCCCTTGCTCGGAACACCGTAAAGTGCCCCCTCATAAGGCGAGTATTCCACGAGTTTCACCTCGCCGTTCTCGTCCGTATATTGGTAGCTGTCCCAATAACCGTAGCTCCGTGTTCCGAAGTCGGGCGCATAGCTGAACGATACAGACGGCGTTATGACATGGCGGATAGCCTGTATCTTATCTCCGAAAATCTTCTTGTTGGGTACCCAAAAACCATACATCTTAGTCGAAGCCGACAGGCTCAAGTCCCAGTTATACACGTTATGGAATCCGTAAGTGGTGTCGCGAACCTCCTCATGTGCAGCCTCATCCCACGATCTCGACACCTTCTTAGAGTACATTCGGTCGGTGATGTTTATCGACGGAGTAACATTCAGGCAGTTGAACAACGTGAAATTCGCCTGAATAGGAATCCTATGCTGCATACCGTTGCGCCACTCCTTTATCAGATTGGCGTGCATGATATGGTCTTCTTTTGTGTTTATCGAATTCGACAACTGACCTGTATAGCTCATCGAGATATTCTCATACCACTTCGGTGTACCAGCCGAATGCTTACGTTTGAACGGATAAAAGCGGCTGATACTGATATTCAGGTCGGGAAGAGTGAGCGCGATTGTAGAGTTTCTCATGTTCTGTGCGAGGTTGAACGTAGAACTAAGGCTCATTCCGATGCTCGAGAACTGAGTGCTCCAGCTCACAGATGATGTTCTTGTCGACTGCGTGAGCAACTGCGGATTGTACATACTGTTAAGGTTGTTGCGCTCGTAACTCGTCGTGGCAAAGTTGACGCTTGCCGACAAAGAGCTGAAAGGATTGGCCTTAGCGTCCTGTCTGTGGCTCCATTGCACCTTGAAGCTGGTCTGCTTCGAGTAGTCGGGCATACCCTTGTCGCCCGTCCGTGTATCTTGGAAACTAAAGAACAGACTACCCGAATAGCGGTAACGCTTGTTGTAGTTGGATGCTGCCGAGAGTCCCCAAGAGCCTTTAGTATAAATCTCACCAAGCAGTTTCAAGTCGAACTTATCGCTCACGGCGAAATAATAACCACCGTCGCGAAGATAGAAACCGCGGTCTGACTCATCACCATACGACGGCATGATGAATCCGCTGCTGTAACTCTTTGAGAACGGGAAGAATCCGTAAGGAATGGCAAGCGGCAGCGGAACGTCGGCCACCACAAGGTAGGCCGGACCGAAGACAACGTCTTTTCCGGGGCGCACCTTAGCACGCGAGAGTGCTATATAGAAGTCGGGATGCGGGTCGTCGCACGTGGTGTAACGCCCATGCTCCAAATATATGTCGCCGTTATCAAGTCTCTTACCTTTCGCACCACGCAGGAAACCATCCTTCTGCTCGGTATATACGTCCTTTATCAAGCCCTTTTTCGACTTGAAATTATATGCCATCGTATCGCTCTCGTATGTGGTATTGCCCATACTGAACACCGGTGCGCCACGTAATCCCTTCTCAGCCGTAGAGTCGGCAGTACCTGTCGCGCGGACGAGGTTAGAGTCAAGAGAGAATGAAATCTTGTCGCTGTTCAGCTTCATGTCGGTATAATCCACCGTCGCAGAGCCGTAGAGATATGCCGTTTTGGTACCGGCGTAATAAACCAAAGAGTCTTTTGCCGTATATTTCACCGGCGCTTCAATACCGTTCGACTTCGCTCTCTGAATGCTGTCGAGCCTTATCGAGTCGTCAATCACCTTGTTATGACGATATATGGCAAGCTGCAAGGAGTCCATCTTTGTGGTGTCCGCGACCGCCGTCGCCCCCTGCGTAGTGTCCTTTATGCTGTCTTTCGCGGAAACAGTGGTGTTTGCCCGTGCTCGTTTCTTTAGCGGACGTTGCACAAGAAGACTCGTGTCTGCCATCGCAAAGACGAAGACAAACAGCAGAAAGAATATGACAATCTTACTCCTCATTATATATAATAAGTTGCAAAATTAAGCATTAACCGTCTATTTACGGTAGTATTTTGCAATTTTAACGTTTTCATTCAAACAATCTTTTCCACTCTCTGAAACGTTCCACGCCGTCGCTTCCAAACTTTGCGAGGCTTTTCTCGGCCTGTTCGGGTGTCTTCTCTGCTTCGAGATGCGACTTAGAATAGAATTTATCGGCATAGCACACGATTTTCTCCTCGATGCTTTCCGGCAGGTAATCGTGCTTCGGCAGGGGCAACGCTCGTTCCTCAATCTGCTGCAATGTGATGCCCGCACCGGTATGCCGCTCGCACACTCTGGCATGAAGCGGATAGCCCTCGGCACGCATGATGTCTGCACCCAACTTGCCGTGAAGCAAATAAGGCTCTGTGCCGTGGCACTCTATCGAGGGAGCGTCGCACTTGAAGATGCCTATGTCGTGAAGCATCGCGGCTTCCTCCACAAACGTCCTGTCGGCATTCAGCTCGGGATGTGCATCGACGATACGCAGTGCGCGCGCCGTAACGGCACGGCTGTGGATGAGCAAGATGTCCTTCAACTTGCTGTCGGCCGAGCCATAATACTTGTCTATCAGCTTTAGATAATCCACTTCTTCTGATTAAGTGCCTGCCTCAACGGCAGTATTTCTTCACGCTACTTATATAAAAAACAAGATTGAAAGCCGAATACATACTGTGTGTTCCGGCTTTCAATCTTTCATATTTCCACTTTCTTATTCGTGATTTCTCTCGATATATGCAATCACGTCGCCCTTGTTTATCTTAGAGCCTTGCTTTGCATTTATCTCAACGAGCTTGCCACCGAGCGCTGCCGGCACTGCAACGAACTCGCCCCACGGTGCCTGAATGTAGCAGAACTGGTCGCCTTCGTTGTATTCCTTGCCGATGAACGGCTCCACGGTAGCCACGGCCTCGCCGTCACCGCCGAACTCCCAGAATATCTGTCCCTTCACAGGAGCGACGATAGCGTCGGCCTTTGCGTGCTTGAATGCTGCGAGCTGCTCCGGCGAGAGCTGTGTTCCGAGTGCTGCGTCCTTCGCCTTCTGAAGGTCGGCGAGGAAGTTTTTCTTTGCCTGACCGCTCTTATAGTTGCGATACTGCTCCGGGTGCATGGCCAGTTCGAAGAGTTCTTCGTCGTCCTGTCCTGCTTCCCATTTGTTCTCTTTCATCAGTTTGCGATATTTGTCGAGGGCATCGGGATAGTTATTCTGCGGATCACCTTCGAAGAACTTACGGCCTTCACGTTCTGCCTTTTCAATGATTTCGGGAGCAAGT
>ENA-OPEC01000110-OPEC01000110.1-human-gut-metagenome-genome-assembly--contig:-NODE-110-length-70074-cov-9.097159_pt1 | contig 70074 bp, 48 predicted proteins | sample MGYA00241622_ERZ501507 | MGnify/ENA primary metagenome ERZ501507 (study PRJEB25962, sample SAMEA2042582) | human gut metagenome | biome: human gut; feature: human-associated habitat; material: faeces... | reverse complement strand
CCAACGCGATGCCCGTCATGACGAAGAGCCACATGACGATCGAGAAGTTGCGCGGATCGCGGTTGAGCTGATAGATCAGGCCGATAAGACCCAACAGGAAGGGGAGGAAATAGTAGGTGTTGCGCCCCTTGTTATTCGCTATTTCGTCCGGCAGGTTGTCCTGCGGCCCGAGGTAAAGCTCGTCGATCCACTTGATGCCCGAGAGCCAGTTGCCGTCGGTGATGATCGCGTCGGTAGGCTGGATGTCGCTCTGGCGCCCCACGAAATTCCAGAGGAAATAGCGCCAGTACATGTGGTTGAGCTGGTAGGTGAAGAAATAGTTGAGGTTCTCGCGGAACGTCGGCTCCACGATTACCAGCGGTTCGTAGCCCGAACCGTCGTCCCAAAGCGTCCGGCGTCCGAAATCGAGCACTTCGATCTTGTTCGGGCGTCCCTGCGCGTCGCGGACGATTTCGCCGTTTTCATCCCGTTCGTAATCGGTCCGGGTGCGGTAGGCGCTCCATGATTTGTAACTCTCCTTGCTGGCAGCGTAGTTCCACATACGGGGGAACAGATGCATGAACTCGTCGGGGTGTTCGTACCCGGAGATGATCGAAACCGTTTTGTACTTGCCGTCGTCGTCCAGGTAGCGGACATCCTTGTATTTGTAACCGGAGGTCGGGGCCGAGAACTGGGGACCGTAGAGCAGCGGTTTGTCTCCGTACTGATCGCGGTTGAGCAGCGAATAGAGGGCGAACGGATTGCTCGGGTTGTTGCTGTTCATCGGGGGATTGGCCGCGGCGCGGATCGTAACCGATGCGTAGGACGAGTAGCCGATGAGGATCATCAGCGTCGAGAGCAGCACGAGATTGAGCACCGTGCGCCCTTTTTTATGGGTGAAATATACGCCCATGCCGAGCGCTCCCAACAGGGCTACTACGAAGAACACGAGGCCGGAATTGACGGGCAATCCCAGTGAATTGACGAAGAAGAGGTCGAACAAGGCGCCGATATAGACCGTATGGGGGATGATGATACTGTTGATGAAAACCAGAATCGCGCCCGAAATGAGGGTGCTGACCGCAATACCTTTGAACGTGATGCGCTGCGTTTTGCGGAAATAGTAGATGAATACCAGCGCGGGAACGGTCAGCAGGTTGAGGATGTGCACGCCGATCGAAAGCCCCATCAGGTAGGCGATCAGCACGATCCAGCGCATCGAGTGGGGCTGGTCGGCCTGTTCCTCCCATTTGAGCATGAGCCACACCACCAGGGCGGTGAACATCGACGAGAGGGCATATACTTCGCCTTCGATGGCCGAGAACCAGAAGGTGTCGGTGAAGGTATAGGCGAGTGCTCCGACCGCACCTGTACCCAATACGGCCACGATGTTGGCTTTCGTAAGCTCCGCGCCCTGACGGGTGAGGATGCGGCGTGCCAGGTGGGTGATCGTCCAGAAAAGGAACAGGATGCAGAACGCGCTGGCCAGGCAGTTCATGGCGTTCACCATGTGGGGTACATAGTACGTCGAGGGTGCCAGTATCGTGGCCAGGCGGGCCAGCAGCATGAAGAGCGGTGCTCCGGGCGGGTGCCCTACTTCGAGTTTATACGAGGTAGCGATGAATTCGGAGCAGTCCCACAGGCTCGAAGAGGGCTCCATGGTCAGCAGATAGGTCATGGCCGCGATGGCGAAGACGATCCAGCCGACGATGTTGTTCCAGCGTTTGTAGCTATTCATTTGAGTTTCGGTTTGTCCGCAAAACGGCATGTCCCCTGCGTGCGAAGTCGAACGTTCGGTTTTTTAGGGCAGTCCGTCGGATTTAAGTCTGTTGTTGTGTACAAATACGATGAAAGCCGGGTGCAAAATCGATTTTGCCGGATTTTGCCGCAACGGGTTTCCCGTGCTGTGCAAAGATAGTGAAAGCCGGGAGAAAACGGGAACAAGTTCCCGGTTTTCCGAGGCGGATCCTATCTTCTGCAAAGATATTAAGATAACGCTTAAATCGGGTGTTTATTTTTGTTTTTTGTTCGGATTCTTTATTATCGTCGGTAAAGTATGGGGTGCCGCAGGCCGGAATCCGGGTATATGAGGTGCGAGATTCGTTCGATTTTCGGGGGATGCGGGATTCCGGTTGTCTGCCGGATTCTGAAATTTCAACAGAGAGGAGTATGTGTTGGCAAAGGGAGAGTATATGCGGATCTGAATCGTGTTGTGGAATGAATTCGGAAAAATTTTTATAAGGAATGCCGACCTGTGAAAAACCGGTCCGATTCATAATCGGACCGGTTTTTTTGTCTTCGGAGCAACTCCTGAAAGATCAATAGGAGTAATCCTCGCAGGGAAGTTTTCCGGTGTATTCGATTTCGAGCTCGGTATTTTTGTCGTCCTCGTCGATGGCTTTGAACGAGCCCGTAATGGTATAGTCGTCATTGCCGTTGGCGACGATTTTGAGAGTTCCCTCCGTGATTCTGTTCTTGATGATTCCGTAGGTGGGATCGTTGTAGTTCCAGAAGGATTTCGCCAGATCGAAAGTCATGTTCTCACCGGCGGCACCGCCCGTGTAGTCGCCGCTGGCGAGTTGCAGAGGATCTGTGGGCGCGAGCGTAATGTAGAACGTGATGCCGTATTCTTTTATCGGAGAGCCATCTTTCAGGCCGAGGAAGAATACATTGTCCCCATTGTAGTAGAGGTCGCCGACGGTCATGGTTGCTTTCGGTGCTTCCGGAGCCGGAGGAGTCGAATAGTTGTTGAAAGGTACTGTGCCGGTAAAATCGATCTTAATGGCTGTTTCCTGTCCGGTGTCGCTCGCTCCCCGGAGAGTGCCGGTTACGGTGTAGTTGTGGTTCCCGTTGTTTGTCACGGTGAGTGAACCTTCTTTGATCGTATTTTTGATCCGGTCGTTGAAATTCTCCTTGTCGATGAATGTCCAAGAGGATTTGGCTGCGTCGAGGGTCATCTCTCCGCTGCCGGTCGATACGGGGTAGTCGCCGCTGACGAGCTGCAGGGTCTCCGAAGCGGGTAGTTTGAACGAAAGCGACGCTTCGTAAGTATCTGTCGGGTTGGCGTCCTTGAGGGTCAGAGTATAGATATTGCCGTCGTAGTAGTCCAGGTTGCCGATGGTCATGGTCACCTCCGCAACAGTCGGTTCCACGGGTTCCGGATCGGCGTAGTCCTCGAAAGGAAGAGTGCCGGAAAAGTTGATTTTCAGAGCTGTGTTTTTACCGGTTTTATCGGATGTACCTTCCAGTGTGCCGGTGATCGTGTAGTTGTGGTCGCCGTTGCTGACGATGTGAATTTTGGTTCCCTCCTTGAGCCGGTTTTTGATCTTGTCGTTGTGGTTGTCCTTGTCGGTAAAGTTCCAGAATGACTTGCTCGCATCGATGGTCATCTCTTCGCCTGTCGTTGCTGCCATATAGTCGCCGCTGGCCAACAACGGTGAATCCGAAGCGGGCAGCTTCAAGTAAAAGGTTGTCTCGTAGAGATCGGCGGGATTGGCATCCTTGAGCTGGAGATAATAGATGTTGTCGTTGTAACGATACAGGGAGCCGGTGGACATGGTTACCTCAGGCACTTCGGGTGCGGGATCATCCGGAGTATCCGGATCATCCGGGTCTTCATAGTCTTCCGAGTAATCGGAAATCAGCAACCGACCTGTGAATGCGAACGCTACGCCCGCTTCGTTTTCCATAATGGAACCCCCGTCCTGAATGGAGCCGCCTTTCATGTGGCCTCTGATCGTGTAGGTCATGTTGTCGCCGATGGCGACTTCGAATTCTCCGGCTTCGGCAACGTATTGTGTCCATTTGGGGGCGACCACATTCCAGTTGGAACGGTATCTAGTCGTATTTTTATTGTTGAACGTATTTATTTCCCAAGTGGAGGAGGCGGTGTATTTCCCGGCCGGAAGGGTGAAGCTACCCTTTTCCTGTCGTGGGACATTGACATAAAAGCATACGCTACATCCGCGGGCAGAGTTGTTCAGGTCTTTCAGGTAGAGGAAATAAACGGCTCCGCCTTCTTTGCTGTATTCACTGTCATGCCCGTAGTACATCAGTTCGCCTTCGGTCATCGTATGGGCGATGTACCCGGTCATGGGCGGATTGGGATCGTCCGGAATTTGGGGTCCCTGTGGGTCGTCCGGGTCGTTCGGCTCCGTCTGCTCCATACCGTTGTCTTTGTCGCTGCATGAAGGCAGGCATCCCAAAATCCCCCCCCCCGAACATCAGCAACATCCATGCGAATCTAAAGTGTTTCATAGCGTAAAAGGTTTTAGTGCCGGGCCTACGGCAGGTTTTTAATTTTCGGCAGAAACGAGGCCGGTCTTAAAAAAAAGCGCTTTCTGCTTAAGTGTTTTCTTTCATGTAATAGAGATGTTGTTTTTCTTTGTTGGAAAAAAATAGATAAAATATTCGGTATTTGCAAATGTTTTTGTCTTTTTTAATTTATTGTGTGTTTTTATTGGTTGAAAAATTGGGACTATCTCGTTCGACGAAGTTTGAAACGATATTTTTAAGTGAGGAGACGGTCGAGATAGTCGTCTGTCGGTTGTTAAGAAGATCAGTCCGGACTGAATGTCCGGACTGATCGGGAATTTTTCGTATGGAGCCGGTCTGATGCTTTTCTCCTGAATGGGAGTTTTCAGAAGAGGCGTAGCGACCGGTGTAATTTCGACGGTTGCCGTCGTCAATGTTGTATGGACGTGTCGTTTGTCGTAATAGGGATGAATACGATGTCCGAACAGCGCAGGGCTTCGTCATCGACGGCAAAGGCATAAATGTAGTATTTGGAGTTCGGTTCGAGCGTTTCCTGGATTTCTCTGGATTGTTGGAAGGTATATTGGCTCAGGATCATTTCGGCCGTGTAGCCCATCCATCCGTAGATCTTTACGTTGTCGATCCAACTTTCCGATATTTTCTCCAAAACGGTCGCATCCGTATCGGCCGCATCGACGCTGCCGTAGATCTTTGCGACGAAACGGCCGTCGTAACCGTTTGCTTTGACAAGAACGTCGATGTTGAGACCTTCGGTCGAAACGATCTGTATGTCGAATTTTGTGTCGATTGTTTGGGGTGCCAGGGTTGTGAGCGTCTTTTTTGAGATTGGGGTCAGCCTTTCGATCGTGATGGGGTCCACGCCGTATGCGTAAACGAGGTATTCGGTATCGGGTTCCATGTTTTCGATCAGCCTGTCTGCAATAGTCCCCTGTTCGAGGTATTCTTGCGCCCAGCTTTGCCAGCCGCTGCCCGTTGCGTCCATGTCTGTATAGAAGTCGATGTCGTATTGGTAGAGCTCGTCATCCGTCTTGAAATCGGCGGCAGCCCGGGAGGGGATGATGTTCAACAGATAATACATTTCCTGGTCTCCGGGACGGACTGTAGTTCGGAATGTTTTTGTGGTGATGTCCGAAATCGTTATCGTAAATGCCTCCTCCGGACGGGCCGCCTGTTTTACTGTAAAGGAAGGCGTCGGCTGGATATCCGCGTACGAAACTTCGATGATTGCTTCCCTCTTTTCCGCTGTTTCGTTTTTGGTTACGTTGAATGAGATGACCCCTGCGGTTTTGGTATCGATGTCCGTTATCCAACTGTCGTTGCATTTGGCAGACAGGGTCGCATTTGCGACGGGGTTTTCGATCGTGTATTCGATTTGGAAAGGTCCTCCTTCGGCCGGAACATCGAGACTCTCTTTGGCGAATACGATTTCAGGCTGTGCATCCGGTGTGACGGGATCGTCGTTGTTACACCCGGCGAAGAGCGAGGAACCCAACCCCCCCCCCGAAGATCATTAAAAACCATACGAATCTAAAATATTTCAGTATAAAAGGGTTTTAGTGCCGGGCCTACGGCGGGTTTTATTTTCGGCAGAAACGAGGCCGGTCTTAAAAAAAGCGATTCTGTCCGGGAGTTTTTGGTGTGTGTAGAGAAATGTGTTTTTATTTGTCTGAAAAATAGATAAAATATTTTGTATTTGCAAATGATTTTTATTTTTGATTTGCAGGGTGCTTCATATTTTATTCGGGGCTTATGCGGTATCAGGTCGGGAGCGTGTCGCTCCGAACGATGGCGGAACTGCAAACTTTGTCTTCGTTTTTACTGTTTTTGTGGGAAAAATGTTAATTTTGTGGCTCGGAAGATATTGCTTGTTATGGAATCGAAATTGACCCTTTACAACACGCTCGACCGCCGCAAGGAAACCTTCGAGCCGATCAATCCCCCGCATGTGGGGATGTATGTCTGCGGACCCACCGTATATGGCGATCCGCATCTGGGACACGCCCGGCCGGCGGTGACCTTCGACTTGTTGTTCCGTTATCTCCGGTCGCTCGGCTACAAGGTGCGCTACGTGCGCAACGTGACCGACGTGGGACATCTGGAGCACGATGCCGATGACGGTGAGGACAAGATTTCGAAGAAGGCGCGGCTGGAGCAGCTCGAACCGATGGAAGTGGCGCACTATTACACGGAGCGTTACCATCGGGCGATGGACGAGCTGAACGTGCTGTCCCCCTCGATCGAACCCTGCGCCAGCGGCCATATCATCGAGCAGATCGCCATGGTGAAGGAGATTCTCGACAACGGTTTCGCCTACGAATCGAACGGGTCGGTCTATTTCGATGTGGAGAAATACAACCGGAAATACAGTTACGGCCGTCTTTCGGGCCGCAACCTCGACGATATTCTGACGAACACGCGCGAGCTGGACGGGCAGGGCGACAAGCGCCATTCGTGCGATTTCGCCCTCTGGAAGAAGGCTTCGCCGGAGCATATCATGCGCTGGCCTTCGCCCTGGAGCGACGGCTTCCCCGGCTGGCACATGGAGTGTTCGGCCATGAGCACCAAATACCTGGGCCAGCGGTTCGACATCCACGGCGGCGGTATGGACCTGATGTTTCCGCATCACGAATGCGAGATCGCGCAATCGACGGCGGCGCTCGGCCACGACTCGGCCAAGTATTGGATTCACAACAATATGATTACGATCAACGGTCAGAAGATGGGCAAGTCGCTCGGTAACTTCATTACGCTCGAGGAGCTTTTCACGGGCAATCATAAGTTGCTGACGCAGGCTTATTCGCCGATGACGATCCGTTTCTTCGTATTACAGGCCCACTACCGTTCGACGCTCGACTTTTCGAACGAGGCGTTGCAAGCCGCCGAAAAGGGACTCGACCGCCTGATGAAGGCTGTCGAGGCGCTCGACAAGATCAAGCCGTCGGAGCAATCCACGGTGGATCCTGCGGAGCTCGAAACCCGCTGCCGCGAAGCGTTGGACGACGACCTGAACTCGCCGATGGCGATTTCCGCACTGTTCGACTGGGTGCGCATCATCAATCAGTTGGTCGAGGGGCAGCAACGGATCACGGCGGCCGATCTGGAGAAGCTCCGGGAGATCGTCCGTCGTTATGTGTTCGATATTTTGGGCCTGCGTGACGAAAAGGCGGCTTCGGCCGGCGGCAAGGATCTGGTTTCGCCGTTGGTGAACATGCTTCTCGACCTGCGGCAGGCGGCTAAGACCGAGAAGAATTGGGCGCTGTCGGATAAGATCCGGGACGAGCTTACGGCCATCGGTATCCGGGTCAAGGACCGCAAGGACGGCTGCGACTGGGAGATCGAATAGCGTTTCGTCGTTTTAATTAAAGTATTGATAAATCGATCGTTCCTGTTCGGTGTATTCCGGACGGGAACGGTGTGTTTGGATCGTGCGGGCGGTTGCCGGGGCGGAAAGACCGTCGCAGCCGTTTCGTGCGTCGAATGATTATTGAAGGGAGGATTTGTGTATGAGTGAAGTAAAAGGAGCGGCGATGGAGCTGGGAACCGAGCGTATCCGCAAGCTGCTCGTTCAATATGCCGTGCCGGCCATTATCGCGATGACCGCCTCGTCGCTGTACAACATGGTGGACAGCATCTTTATCGGGCACGGCGTGGGGGCGCTGGCCATTTCGGGGCTGGCTCTGACATTCCCGCTGATGAACCTCGCGGCGGCGTTCGGTTCGTTGGTGGGTGTGGGTGCCGCGACGTTGGTGTCGATGCGCCTGGGGCAGCGGGATTACGAAACGGCCCAGCGGATTCTGGGGAATGTCGTGGTGCTCAACCTGATTATCGGAATCTCTTTCGGGTTGCTGACGCTGGTTTTTCTCGATCCGATTCTCTACTTTTTCGGAGCCAGCGATGCGACGATCGGCTATGCCCGGGAGTATATGTCCGTCATTCTGTGGGGCAACGTCGTTACACACATGTATTTGGGTCTGAACGCCGTGTTGCGTGCCGCCGGGCACCCGCGCAAGGCGATGTACGCCACGATCCTGACGGTGACGATCAATGCGATTCTCGACCCGCTGTTCATCTTCGGCTTCGGCTGGGGCATTCGCGGCGCGGCCATCGCGACCGTGCTGGCGCAGATCCTCGCGCTCGTCTGGCAGTTCCGCATCTTTTCGGACAGGAACGAGCTGTTGCATTTCCGGCGCGGCATCTACCGGCTGAAAGGCAAGATCGTGCGTAATGTGCTGGCTATCGGCATGTCGCCCTTCTTGATGAACCTTGCGGCTTGTTTCATCGTGATTCTGATCAACAAGGGACTCAAGGAGTACGGCGGCGATCTCAATATCGGTGCTTACGGTATCGTCAATCGGTTGGGATTCTTCTTCGTGATGATCGTCATGGGCATCAATCAGGGTATGCAGCCCATTGCGGGGTATAATTACGGTGCGCGGCAGTTCGATCGGGTGGATCGGGTGCTGAAATTGACGATCATCGGCGCTACCTGCGTCACCACGCTCGGATTTCTGATCGGCGAATTGGCGCCGCGCCTGGCGGTGTCGGTTTTCACGGACGATCCGGAGTTGGTCCGTCTTTCGGCCGAAGGTATGCGTATCGTCTTCTTCTGCTTCCCGATCATCGGTTTCCAGATGGTGACGACCAACTTTTTCCAGAGTATCGGCATGGCGGGCAAGGCGATCTTCCTTTCGTTGTCGCGGCAGTTGCTTTTCCTGATGCCGGGTCTGATTTTCCTGCCCCGCATCTTCGACGAGTTGACGCCCTGGGACGGCAGTTGGGGCGTATGGTGTTCGATGCCGCTGTCGGATTTCCTGGCTTCGCTGGTTGCCGGTGTCATGCTGTTCTACCAATTCCGGAAGTTCAAGGCCAAGGCCGCTGCGGGGAGAGGCGAGGTTTCGGGAGCCGAAGTCGAAAACGATCGCAGAGTGAATGAATAAAAACCGTTGCACTATGGAACAGGATAAGTTTGTTATCAATATAGGCCGCCAGCTCGGCAGCGGCGGCAAAGCCGTCGGCGAGGCGCTGGGGCGTCGTCTGGGCGTACACGTCTATGACAAGCAGTTGATCAATCTGGCGGCCGAGCAGAGCGGCCTCTGCACGGAACTTTTCGAGCAGGCCGATGAGAAGAAGTCGAGGAGCCTCTTTTCCTCGCTGATCGGTTACCTGCGCATGCCTTTCGGGGGCGACGAGTGCGGGATGACCGACGTGTTGAGCAGCGAGGCGCTGTTCAAGATACAGAGCGACGTGATCCGCGACATCGCCTCGCGGGAATCGTGTATTTTCGTGGGCCGTTGTGCCGACTATATCCTGCGGGATCATCCCCGCGCGGTGAATGTTTTCGTTACGGGGGCTCCGGAAGATCGGGTGCGCCGCCTTTGCGAGCAGGAGAACGTAACGCCCGAAGAGGCCGAAGCGCAGATGGAGCGTACGGATGCCCGCAGGGCTTCCTATTACGACTATTTCAGCAGCGGCAAGTGGGGCGAAGCCGCAACCTACCATCTCTGCATCGATTCCTCGGTGCTGGGGATCGAAGGTACGGCCGACTTTATCCGGGAGTTTGCGGAGCGTAAACTGAAGATGAACCTGTCCGGGCGGTAGTCGGCGGCTTCGAGCGTGTTCGGCATAATCGCAGGGATGCGCGGGGCGGTTTTGGAAAGGAATAAAGGAAACGGTTTTCGGACGGTCGGTGTCGGTGCGACGGAGCGTATTTTCGGTCTGTGTTCGGTCTGTGGCCCGTGATAACGGTCGATAGCCCGTCGTTCGAGGCGATCTTTTCGGCGGAAGGGTTTGGGCGTCCGACTTTTTTCGAACAGAGCCGTCCGGGGCGGGATCGTTTTTATTGGCGACGAGCCCGGTTCCTATTTCCGAAAACCGGAAATTTTGTTTACATTTGTTGAAAGAAAGACAGGAGAGGCGGCTATCCTTGCGGGAGAGTCTGTACGGATTGCCTCGCCTGTAAAAATCAATCGGAAAATATGGTACTTGCAGAACAGATTAAAGAGGCTATAAGACGTCAGGATACGTTGGGGAGGTGTCTTTGACATCGATCAGCGAAGAATAGAACTCCAGAACGAGGAGGAGAAGACGCAGGTTCCGGGCTTTTGGGATAATCCCGACAAGGCCCGCGAACAGTTGCGCCGCGTGGCGGGAATCAAGGCGTGGGTCGAGGAGTACGATGCTGTGGTCAAGGAGGTCGAGGACCTGCGGTTGATGCCGGAATTCGTCAAGGAGGGCGTGGTGACCGAGCAGGAGCTCGACGAGCAGTACGCGCGTGCGATGCACCGCATCGAAGAACTCGAATTGCGCAACATGCTGCGCCGTGACGAGGACCGTATGGGCGCTATCATGGACATCAACTCCGGTGCGGGCGGTACGGAAGCACTCGACTGGGCGGGGATGCTGCTGCGCATGTACACCCGCTGGGGCGAGGCGCACGGATACAAGGTCAAGGTGCTCGACTATCAGGCTGGCGAGGAGGTAGGTGTAAAGTCCTGCACGCTCGAATTCGAGGGCGAATACGCCTACGGCTACCTCAAGAGCGAAAACGGCGTGCACCGCATGGTGCGCCTGTCGCCGTTCAACGCCAATAACAAGCGGCAGACGACTTTCGCGTCGGTGTTCGTGTCGCCGGCGATCGACGATACGATCGAAATCACGGTCAATCCTGCGGACATCGAGTGGGATACCTTCCGGTCGAGCGGTGCGGGCGGCCAGAACGTCAATAAGGTCGAAACGGCGGTCCGGTTGCGCTATCACGGCAAGGATGCCGATACGGGCGAGCCGATCGAGTATCTGATCGAGAATATGGAGACTCGCTCGCAGTTGATGAACCGCGAAAATGCCATGCGCATCCTCAAGTCGAAACTCTACCAGCGGGAGCTGGACAAGCGCATGGCTACGCAGCAGGCACTCGAAGCTACGAAAAAACGCATCGAATGGGGTTCGCAGATCCGCTCCTACGTCTTCGACGACCGACGGGTGAAGGATCATCGTACGGGAGTCCAGACCTCGGATGTCGAGGGGGTGATGGACGGCGACCTGGACGAATTCATCAAGGCCTACCTGATGGAGTTCGGCGGACAGGCGTAAGCGTGGGGATGTGAGAATATTGCAGGGGGGCGAAAATTTTATTTTCGCCCTCCCTCTTGTTTTAAGTTTGTTTTATTCGATCGAATGGATCGAAATCGTATTTCCTGCTGCGGGTCCCCATTTTCCATTCTTTTTTTGCAGGGCGTCCGTTTCACCCCAGAATCCGTAGTCGCATTGGATGATAGCTTCCGTGAGTGAAGTGTTTATTACGATATAGCTGAAGTAGGGTGATGATCGTGGATTCGGATAATGTAAAAAGGATGAATAGCACACGGGAAATTTACTTGTATAAAAGTTGAGAGCATGTTGTGAATAAATAAAGCTTTTCGACTTTTTGACTTCGGAGTCGATAAAACTGTCAATGGCTTTTTTGTAAGATGGAATGAGTTTTAAGAACCGAATTTGTTGAGGCGCATTGCAGGGACGGTACCCTTTGATGATTCGTTGCGGTGTATAATCCATTTGGGAAAACCATTGATGCGACGATAAGTCTTCAGGACGGAAACAATCGAGATATTCTTCGTCACTTAAAATATAGACGGGAACTTCTCCCGGAAAAACCAAGTTGCCGTTGACGATCCGCCCCTGTTTGTCCGGAGAGAGTTCTTTGTTATTGAAATAATATTTTTCCATTAGGTAGTCCAAAAGTTGATAAACAGTTGTTGTTAGCTTATCGTTTGTGTCGTATATCGCCGCGGTTCGGCTTTCCTGCTCCCATTTTTCGATGAATTTTTCGATTTTTTCCGAAGACTGCTCGGAGCATGCCGTAGTGAGTTCAGAGAGTAGTCGCTCCGCATCTGGAGTGTCTGCGCAAGGGTTACGGTTTTGGGCTTGAACGATTCCGAGTGTAGCAAAAGAAACAAAAGCGATAAGCAATACCGGCAAAAATTGGATCAGACGGTTTTTCATTTTTATATGGTATAAGTTCAATTAATCAAAGATAGTAAATTTTCTGTTTTTGATTGACTGATATTTTTAGGTTTATCCGTTTTTTCGTATCTGTTGCTTCCGGACAGGCGGCAGATGTCGTCGCAGCGCGGAATTTACTGTCGGATGCGATCAGCCCGGTTCCGACGGAGTCCGTACGGGTCGGTACGACCGATACGGCGATGTATTATCCCCGGCTTGCAGGGAAGCGTGTGGCCTTGCTTGCGAATCATACTTCGAGGATCGGCGAACGGCATTTGGTCGATATTCTTCACGCGAGGGGATTCGATGTGACTGCAATCTTCGCTCCGGAGCACGGATTCCGGGGAACGGCCGATTCCGGAGAGCACATGGGAGGTTCCGTCGATGCGGCGACAGGTATTCCGATCCGGTCGCTCTGCGACGGGAACACGCGGAGGCCTTCCGACGAGGCGATGCACTCGTTCGAGGTGGCGTGAACAGGTTGGATGCGGGCGTGTTATACCTAAATTATATAGAGCGATTGGATGCCTGCGTAGGTTTCGAGCGGGAAGCCATTGGTCCGGATCGGCCCAATCTCAACAGAATGCTCATCGACGGACCGATTCTCGAAGAACGATACGAGGCGGGGGGGGGAATATGTGTGCCGGATGATTGTCGAGGGATATGCTGCGGAGGAGATCCGCAACCGGTGGCGGGAGGATATCGGGTTGTCCCGTATTCAAAGAAAGCCATCTCTTTTATACGAAGAGCGACCTTTATTCCGTTCTATTCGTGAATAAAGTCTGCGAGTATGCCGGAATCGCTCGCAAAGCGGAGGAAATGTTGTTTTTTTATCCGATTTTTCAGGCCGATTCGAAATAAATTCGTATATTTGCAACCATGTCCTTTGAGTAAATTGAGGTGCAGGAACGAAGAAATTTCCATAAACAAACCTAATAATTTTTTAATGCGTATGAAAATCAAAACATTTATGTTTGCTGCTTTGGCAGCATTTGCGACCTTGTTCGCTGGTTGTAGCGACGACGAAAACAAAACCAACGGTGACAATAACGGAACGGGAGGAGATCCTGTCGAGAGCGAATATAAGGTGACGTTCTCCGACACGTCTTATTACAGTTCGGTTGCTACGTTCGAGGCGATTACAGAGAATGCCAAGTCCCAGTCTTTTATGGCTGTGGTGTTTGAGACGGCGTTCCTGGAGCAGCAAATTCCCGGAATTACGGATAATGATATTGCGAAAGGTGTCATCAACTATTATAAGGCGGAATATATGTCGCAAGGAGCCACTGTTGCTGATATTTACAATGTGCTTACTCAGCAGGGGCAGTTGCATGGTAGTGTAACTCCTTTGGAGTTGGATGTCCCCGGTTTGTCGGCGGGTACATCCTACTCGGTTGTCGTTGCCGGTATCAACGAGAACCTTGAAATTGTCGCTAACGGAATCGTTGCCGAGTTTACGACGAAGACATTGCCCGGCCTGGAGGAGGAGAATTGTACTTTCGAATGGACGGTTGAGCCTAAATCGACGTCTGTAACAATGAGTTTTACTCCTTCCGATAAGAAGGTGCCCTATTTCTTCTATGCGCTGACAGCTGAAGAGTATAGTTCGGAATGTCAAAACGACCCCGCGATACTGAAAGAGCTGCTCCCCTCTTTTATCGCTAACTTGGCCAAGGCTTACCAGATGTCTGTTTCCGAGTTTATGGAGAAACAGCGGGTGACGGGTGATTTGGAGGAGTTCACTTTTACTGGTTTGCTGCCTAAAACGGGGTATGTCGTATTCGTGTGCGGTATGGATGAGTACGGTCGTCCGACGACGGATGTCAGCGTGAAGGACTTTGAAACGTTGGAATATGTCGCTTCGGATGCTACGGTGGAGAGCGTGGATGTCCGTCTGTATGACGGTGAGGAGGCTTCGTCCATAGATCCGTCTATCTATAAGCCCGAGTCTTACGGAGGTGCCTATTTCTTGCGATACGTACCCCAGTTCTCCGAGGAGTGTGCCGAGGTTTGGAATATGCTGGTGATCGATGTGGATTTTTCGGGTGAGTCTGACGAGGTGGTTTTGTCTTACATTATGAGTATGGGCTTTGAGTCAGATTCTCCTATGATGGATATAACCGGGGTTCCTGATGGCATTATGGTTTACGCTTATATCGTAGCACAGAACGAGGCCGGAGAGTATGGTAATATTTACCGATGTGAACCGTTCGAGGTGAGCAAGGCTAACCTCAGTCCGGTGGAGGAACTTTTCCCCGAGACTATGTCGAAGAGCGGAATTTCTTCCGTAGCTTTCAGCTCGGTGGGCAAGATGTGTCCGAAGACCGTAAATTCGATGAAAATCGTTAGCGTGTTGTAATTCGGCCGCTGACCGAAACCGAAGATTCCCGAAGTAATTTCGGGAATCTTTTTTTGCGTCTTTCGGAACCGGGGAGGAGCAGCTGGAGGAAATTCCGGGAATTGAGTCCGAAATATTTGGCACTTTGTGGAAAAGTATTTAATTTAGTAAAAAATATCGCAATGATATACTTTGGTGGATCTCTTTGGGAATGTAGCGCCAAGTCCCTCCGAGGAGGGAATGTAGGGGAGAATTGCATTACAGACGCAGCCACAAGCTGCGAATAGGCGACCCTTGCGATGCTGCGATCTCGGATGATGGTACATTGAAATATATAATTGCCCAAAATGTTTATTGCAATGAGTGTATCTGTGAACAAGACATATTCGGCGGCCGATTTGAAATTCCTCAATTTGCTTTCGGAGAAATTCCCGACCATTGCCGACGCTACGACTGAAATCATCAACCTGGAGGCTATTCTGAACCTTCCCAAAGGTACCGAGCATTTCCTTACGGACCTTCACGGTGAATACGAGGCTTTCCGCCACGTGCTGAAGAACGCTTCGGGCGTGATCCGGCAAAAGGTGCACGAGGTTTTCAACAATACTTTGCGCGAATCCGAAATGACGGAGCTTTGTACGCTGATCTACTATCCCGCCGAGAAGCTGCAACTCATCAAGCAGAAGGAATCGAATCTGGACGACTGGTATAAGGTTACGCTTAACCAGCTGACGGAGGTCTGCCGGGCCGTTTCGGTCAAATACACCCGCTCGAAGGTGCGCAAGATGCTGCCTCCGGATTTTTCCTATGTCATTCAGGAGCTTCTCCACGAATCCGATTCGCCGGGATCGCCCAAGCAGAGTTATTTCAACGGGATTCTCAATTCGATCATCTCGATCGGACGGGCGGATGCTTTCATTATCGCCATGAGCAATGTGATCCAGTGCCTGACGATCGACCGTCTGCATATCATCGGCGATATTTTCGATCGGGGGCCCGGTCCGCACTTCATTTTCGATACGCTGGCCCAGTACAAGATGTACGATATCCAGTGGGGCAATCACGACATTCTTTGGATGGGCGCTGCGGCGGGGAATTTAGCTTCGATCGCCAATGTGATCCGTGTGTCGGCCCGCTATGACAATCTCGACGTGTTGGAGGACGGCTACGGCATCAATCTGCTGCCGCTGGCCCGCTTCGCCATGGAAGTTTATGAGAACTCACCCTGCAAGCCCTACCAGCCCAAAGTGATGCAGAATTCGGGTGTTACGGAGCGCGATGTACTGCTGATGGCCCAGATGCACAAGGCGATTTCGGTGATCCAGTTCAAGATCGAGGGACAGATGATCAAGCGCCATCCCGAATACAAGATGGAGGGGCGGGCTTTGTTGGAGAAAATCGACTACGAGAAGGGAACCATCGAGATCGACGGCAAGGATTATCCCTTGAAGGACGCCGACTTTCCGACGGTCGATCCCCGGGATCCTTATAAGCTGACTCCGGGCGAAGATCAGCTTATTCGTACGTTGCAAGCCTCGTTCCTGAACAGCGACAAACTACAGAAACATATCCGGCTGCTCTTTTCGAAGGGCAGTATGTATCTGATCGTCAATTCGAACCTGATGTACCACGCTTCGATTCCGATGACCGACGAAGGGGAGTTCAAAACAGTCATCGTGGACGGAAAACCCTATGCCGGACGGAGCCTGCTGGACAAACTGGACCGCCTGACCCGGGAGGCCTATTTCGGTGGCAATGGGGCCAAGAGTCAGCAGATGGCGCTCGATTACATGTGGTACTTGTGGTGCGGCCCCGAATCCCCGTTCTTCGACAAGGCCAAGATGGCAACGCTGGAGCGTTACCTGATCGAGGACAAGAAGACGCACCACGAGGAGAAGGGAGCTTATTACAAGCATTTGGATGATACGAAGATGTGCAGTATGATTCTTTCGGCTTTCGGACTCGATCCAGAGAAATCCCATATCATTTCGGGACACGTGCCCGTGAAGACCTGCAAGGGCGAAAGTCCCATCAAGGCCGGCGGCAAGCTGCTGATGATCGACGGCGGATTTTCCAAGGCGTACCATTCCGAAACGGGCATCGCCGGTTATACGTTGATTTACAATTCGCACGGGCTGCAACTGGTGCAGCACGAGCCTTTCGAGTCGGCGGTCAAGGCCGTCGAGGAGGGAAAGGACATCATCTCTACGAAGGTGATCGTCGAGGCGACGACCGACCGCATCACGGTGCGCGATACGACTATCGGCAAGGAGTTGCAGGTGCAGATCGACGACCTGAAGAACCTGCTGGCGGCCTATCGCAGCGGCCAGATCAAGGAACGTAAGTAACCGAAGGCAGCATTGCTGCGAAATATCCGTGTCCGGGGGACTCCTTTTATCCGGTCGGAATTCTGCGAAAGACGACTTTCGAAGGAGCGAATCGGTCTTTTCGGTTCGGCAGTAAGGCGGGGGATAAAAGCGGGCCGCAGCTATTACGCTGCGGCCCGCTTCTACGATATAGACGAAATTGAAAATCATTCCCATTCTATCGGCTCACCGCTCCAGCGATCCCAATCTTTCCACCGCTCGGTGGTCGCACGGACGGCTTCTTCATAGTCCTCATTGGTGATATGAATCGTCCATCGCACGGCACGGGGGCGGTCCGGGAACTCTTCATACTCCCAACGGGCCGGGTCGCGCGGCGTTCCGACCATCTCTTCCGTCATAGGCTTTATAAAATTATAAAGCATCGCGGTATCTTTCTCCGGACCTAAAGTCCCGGCCTTATCGTTTCGGTAATAAATTTCTAAATAATCTAAGCCTTTGTTCAAGTCTTTGATTAATACCTGATCCATATCGAAATTCAAACCCGCGCAATTTTCTATACAACACCAATGCGTAGCTTGTTCCTTCGGCTTGAGGTAGTAGAAGAATCCGTATGGGTTCCTTCGTACTCTTGCAGCAATGTACAGCGGCTGGTCGCTGGCATTTCGCATACGGAAGTACGTGTAATAGAGACTGGGTTCCTCGTCCTTTATGTTATCCTCCATCGAATGATACATCTCCTTATACTCTTCTGAAGGCTGTACCGGCTGTTCTTCCGGCGGAGTTTCCGGTGCCGGACTTTCCGCTTTGTCGGAACAACTCAACGGAGCCAAGAACAGGAGCAAGGCTCCTAACGATAAATAGACACGTGCTTTCATAATTAGGTAGGTTTTAGGTTGAACGATCGTCGCCTGCAACGGTATGCCTTCGATCCTTTTCCACGCGCCTCTTCCGGAATGCTTGCGGCCATTGTGCCGCGAGCTTCCCCTTTCACGGGCTGAAACAGGCATTAGACATTGCGGGATACGCTTCTCCCGCGATGTTTCTGTGCTCTATAATTAAGTATAATAGATAGATTCTGCAAACGGAAAGGTTCGTTTGCGGCAAAATCCCTGTACACGTGTCTTTCGATGTCCTGTGATGCACGGCCCCGCCGCTATCGTCCGATGTATTTCGACCTTTCCGCGAAATCCCTTTCGAGGGTGCTTCGGGGCGTATCGAATTAACGGTCGGCGGAATCGTGATCTGCCGTTGAAATCGGCTGGAAAACTGTTGTGAATCCCTGACCGGCGGCAGGCCGTATGGGTGGATCGGCCCCGGGTTTCGGGCGTGTCGGCAGATCCACTTGGGAATAGACAATAAAAAAGCTCTTCCTTTCGAGGGAAGAGCTTTTTTATGCCTTCTTGTAAAATTATTCGGGCTTGATCGCTTCGCTCGGGCAAACGCCTGCGCAGGTGCCGCAGTCGATGCACTTGTCAGGATCGATTACATAAACATCACCGGCCGAGATTGCCTCTACCGGACATTCGTCGATACATGTGCCGCAAGCTACGCACAAATCGGGACTAATTTTGTAAGCCATTTTTTTGTATTGTTTAAGTTGTGTGTTGACGGTGCAAATATAAAAATTTATTTAATCATATCAAAGCCCGTATAAGGAATTAACGCTTCAGGAATCCGGATGCCGTCGGGCGTCTGGTTGTTCTCCAGCAGGGCCGCCACGATGCGGGGCAGGGCCAGCGAGGAGCCGTTGAGCGTGTGTGCCAGCCGCGTCTTTTTGTCGGCATCCTTGTAGCGGAGTTTCAGGCGGTTGGCCTGGAACGACTCGAAATTCGACACGGACGACACTTCGAGCCAGCGTTTCTGCGCTTCGGAATATACCTCGAAATCATAAGTCAGCGCCGAGGTGAAGGACATGTCGCCGCCGCAGAGTCGGAGGATGCGGTAGGGCAGCTCCAGTGCCTTGACGATGCTTTCGACGTGGGCCACCATGCCGTCCAGCGCCTCGTAACTCTTTTCGGGAAGGCTCAACTGTACGATCTCCACCTTGTCGAACTGGTGCAGACGGTTCAGTCCGCGCACATCCTTGCCGTACGACCCGGCTTCGCGGCGGAAACAGGGGGTGTAGGCGGTCATCTTCACCGGAAAATCCTTCTCGTCGAGAATCACGTCGCGGTAGATGTTCGTCACGGGCACTTCGGCCGTCGGAACGAGGTAGAAGTTGTCCGCCGTGGCGTGGTACATCTGTCCCTCCTTGTCGGGCAGTTGTCCCGTGCCGAAGCCGGAGGCTTCATTGACCATGACCGGAGGCTCCACTTCCAGATACCCGGCCCGCGTGTTGCAGTCGAGGAAGAAGTTGATGAGCGCACGCTGCAACCGGGCGCCCTGTCCCTTATAAACGGGGAACCCCGCGCCGGTGAGCTTTACGCCCAGGTCGAAGTCGATGATGTCGTATTTGCGGGCCAGCTCCCAGTGGGGCAGCGGGTTTTCGGGCAATTGCGTATAGCTTTCGACCAGTTTCACAACCAGATTGTCTTCCGCCGTTTTGCCTTCGGGCACGATGTCGGCCGGGAAGTTCGGCAGGGTGACGATCGCGGCCTGAAGAGCATCCGAAACCTCTTTGAATTCGGCATTCAGCGCGTTCGACCGCTCCTTGAGGGACGCGACTTCCGCTTTTTTGGCTTCGGCTTCGTCGCGCCGTCCCTGACCCATCAATGCACCGATCTGTTTGGCCGCCTGGTTCTGTGTGGCCAGACATTCGTCCAGTTCGTGCTGGATCGCCTTGCGGCGGTCGTCCAGTTTTTCGATTTCGGCGATTACCGGAGCGGCGTCCACTCCTTTTTTTGCCAGACGGCGGATGGCCGCCTCGCGGTCGTCCCTGAGTTGCTTGATCGTAAGCATGGTCTTGAAATATTACGTGTTCGGAGAGCAAAATTACAAAACAAACCCCAATCGCAAGCACATTTGCCGATTATTTTTTACTTTTGCCCCGAGATAAGACACGCCTCGACGCGGCCCGGGGGAACCGGATGTCGTTTCGGGTTTTTTCTTCGGCATATTTTCCGACAAAGCACCGTGAAATCCATCGAATTACTCGCTCCCGCCAAAGATTTGCAGGCGGCCGTCGCTGCGGTCGATTACGGCGCCGACGCCCTCTATATCGGAGGCGCCCGCTTCGGTGCGCGCCACGCGGCGGGCAATTCTGCGGAGGAGATCGCCCGAGCGGTAGAGTATGCCCATCAATACGGTGTACGGGTGCATGCTACGCTCAATACGTTGCTCTATGACGGCGAGTTGGCCGAAGCCGAGCGGCAGGCCAGGGAGCTGATCGCCGCCGGGGTGGACGCCCTGATCGTGCAGGACATGGCGCTGCGGCGGATGAATCTGCCGGTCGAGCTGCACGCTTCGACGCAGGCGGCCACACGTACGCCGGAGCAGGCGCTTTTTCTGGAGCGCTGCGGCTTTGCCCGCGTGATTCTGGAGCGGGCCTTGTCGCTCGACGAGATCCGGACGATCCGCGCCGCCTGCGGGGTCGATCTGGAGTGTTTCGTCCACGGGGCGATCTGCGTGGGGTACAGCGGCCGCTGTTTCCTGTCGCGTTCGATGAGCGAACGCAGCGGTAACCGGGGCGCTTGCAGCCAGCCCTGCCGCCTGACCTACGATCTGGTGGACGAGTCCGGGCGTACGGTCGTCAAGGGGCGGCATTTGCTGTCGGTGCGGGATTTGAATTTGTCGGACCGTATAGGCGAGCTGATCGATGCGGGGATTACCTCGTTCAAGATCGAAGGACGCCTGAAGGATATCGGATATATCAAAAATGTCGTAAGTTATTACCGCCAGCGGATTGATCGGGCGCTCGCGTCGCGGCCGGGATTCTGCCGCTCGTCCGTGGGGGAGAGCAGGCCGGACTTTCAGCCGGATCCTTCGAAGAGCTTCACGCGGGGCGAGTCGGAGTATTTCTTCGACGGTCGCCGGGCGGGAGTCGCATCGTTCGACACGCCCAAAGCTGTCGGCGAACCGTTGGGGCGCATTGTGCGGGTCGATCGAGGGAGTTTTACGCTCTCCGGGCCGTGTGATCTGGCTCCCGGTGACGGCATCTGTTTGCTGACCCGGAACGGGTTGGCGGGTACCAATGTCAATGAAGTGGCCGGAAGCCGCATCGTGCCCAACCGGATGGAGGGCGTCGTTGCGGGGGCGGAGGTGTTCCGCAATTTCGACCGCCGCTTTTCGTTGGCCCTCGACCGCAGCCGTACGCGGCGCGTGATTCCCGTGCGTGCCGACGCGGCGATAACGCCGCAGCGAGTAACGGTGCGTTTTACCGATTGCGAGGGGGTTGTAGCCGAGGTTACGCGTGACGGGGCGTTCGAACCGGCGAAAGATTCCCGGAAGATGTCGGAAACCGTCGCCGCACAACTTTCCCGCAGCGGAGATACGATTTTCGACGTGCGGGAAGTTCGCTCCGAAGGGTGCGACCGTTTCGTGCCGGTATCGCTGCTGGCGGAGCTGCGCCGCGAGGGGCTGGAGCGTTTGCGCCGGGCACGGCTCGACCGTCCTGTCGTCCATGCGATTTTGCCCGAGGATCGTTCTGCGCCCTATCCGTCGAAAGTCCTGACGGCCGAGGAGAATGTGACGAATCGTCTGGCCGAGGAGTTTTACCGCGATCACGGTGTGACGCGGATTGCACGCGGACTCGATCTGGAACCTGCGACGGCAGGGCATCCGGTCATGCGTTCGGCCTATTGCATTCGGCGTGAGATCGGACAGTGCCTGAAGGAGCATCCGACGCTGAAAGGAGAGCTGTTTCTGATGCGCGGCCGGTTCCGATACCGGCTCCGGTTCGACTGTGCCCGGTGCGAAATGAGCCTGATCGACGAGAGCGATCGAAAATAACAAAAGAGTCCCGTGCTTTCGATTGGCCGGATCGGTCTGATTATTTCGGCGGTGGAAGTTGCGGGCGAGTTCCGTTTCTGCGGGCGGCTCGGTGAAATTTGTTCGGCTTGCACCTGTTCGCCGCAGGCCGGTAAAAGAAGTAGGATGTCGGCAGTATGCCGTGTACGAACCGGATAATTCGTTATATGATGTATGATTAAAGATAATTCCATGTTTGAAGCCCTGATTCCCCGATTCCCCGACTACGAACTGATCGATTCCGGCGATTTCGAGAAACTCGAACGCTTCGGCCGTTATGTCGTGCGCCGGCCTGAGCCGCAGGCCATTTGGCGGCGGAGTCTTACGGAGCAGGAGTGGCGCCGCCTGGCCGACGCCTCGTTCCTGCGCGACGGACGCAGCGAAGAACGCGGGGAGTGGCGGTTGCGGTCCGGGATGCCGTCCCGGTGGACGGTGGACTACGCCTACGAAGGGATGCGGCTGCGCATGCGCTTGGGCCTCACTTCGTTCAAACACGTGGGGCTTTTTCCGGAGCAGGCGGCCAACTGGAATTTCATCTACGACAACTGTGTGCGGATGAGAGCGGAGGAACGGACGCCGAAGGTCCTGAATCTCTTTGCCTATACGGGCGGAGCGACGCTCGCGGCCCGGGCTGCGGGAGCCGATACGACCCACGTGGATTCGGTCAAACAGGTCGTGACCTGGGCGCGGGAGAATATGGAGCAGAGCGGCTTGGAGGGGGTGCGCTGGATCGTCGAAGACGCGCTCAAATTCGTGCAGCGCGAGGTGCGGCGAGGTAATCGCTACAACGGAATTATCCTCGATCCTCCGGCTTACGGACGGGGTGCCAACGGCGAAAAGTGGATTCTGGAGGATAACATCGGCGAGATGCTCGAATGTTGTGCCCGGTTGCTGGAGCCGTGCGGAGCGTTCCTGGTGTTGAACCTCTATTCGATGGGGCTGTCGGCAACGCTCGCTTCGACCGCCGTGCGGCAGGCCTTCGGCACGCCGTTTGAAGAACAATTCGGAGAACTCTGCTTCGACGACCGGGCCGGCAAGCGGCTTCCCCTGGGGACGTACTGTCGTTTTGCCAGGTAGCCGACGATCGGGTTGCCGGCACGGGGCAGAGCGGTTTGAAAAACTTATGAAATTATGACTACGCTCTCTATTGTGCTGGGTATCCTGACCTGGTGTCTTATTTCCGTGCTGATCGGGCTCGTCGGCAGCCGCCGCAAGATCGGATTCGCCTGGACGTTCGTTTTAAGTCTGATCCTTACGCCGATCGTGGGTCTTATCGCGGCTCTGACCTCGCCGAAACTGCCGCACGGAGGCGAGAAATGGGGCTTCGTGCACATCGGATTCATGGTGCTTACGGCATTGGCTCTGATCTCTTTTCTGGTGGTGCTCTTTACGGGCGGCATCTTCTTCGTCGCCGGAGGAGAGTAAGCGGTTAAAGATAAATTGCGATGCCTGCGGCAGCCGAGAGGACGATCATCAGGATCGGATTGAGCTTGAAGTAGGAGCCTGCGAGTACGCCGCCGAAGAGAATCCAACTCCAAAAGTCGATGAAGCTGGCGTCGCCTGCGTCCTGCGGAAACATCAGCAGGAGTGCGGCCGCCCCGATCATGCCGATCACTACCGGGCGGAGTCCCCGCATGGCACCGCTTACCAGCGGATTGCCCTTGAGTCGGGTGATGTAGCGGGCGACCAGAATCATCAGCGTCATCGACGGCAGGCAGACCGCGAAGGTCGCGATGACCGAGCCCAGGATACCGTACCATATGCTGCCGCTTTGCATCCCGACTGTGTAACCCACGTAAGTCGCCGAATTGATGGCGATGGGGCCGGGCGTGATCTGCGATACGGCCACGATGTCGGCGAATTCGGCGTTGGTCATCCAGGCGTGCTGGACGACCACTTCGTTTTGGATCAGCGACAGCATGGCGTAACCGCCGCCGAAGCCGAAGAATCCGATTTTCAGATAGCTGACGAACAGTTCCCAGAATATCATTGCTTACTCTTTTTTGCGATAGACAATTCCCAGGCGATGCCTGCGCCTGCACCTACGGCAAGAATCAGTACCGGTGAAAGTCCCAGCCACCAGATCAGTCCGGCCAGTGCGGCGGCCAGTACGATCATGCTCCAGTGCATGCCCCGCGTGAGGGTGACCAGCGGGGCGATGATCAGGGCGACGACCGCCGGGCGCATTCCCTTGAAGGCTGCATCGACGACGGGGTTCTGGCGGATGCCTGCGAAGAAGAGGGCGATCGCCAGGATGATGAGGAACGACGGCAGCACGGCACCCAGCAGCGATGCGCAGGCACCCCGGAGCCCCGAGCGTTTGTATCCGACGAAGACGGCCGTGTTGATCGCAATAGGGCCGGGGACCGATTGTGCCAGGGTCAGCAGGTCGAGAAATTCCGAAGCGGGGATCCACTTGCGGTGGTCGATCACCTCGCGTTGGATCAGCGGGATCATGGCGTAGCCGCCTCCGAAGGTGAAGAGTCCGATTTTGAAAAACGACCAGAATATTTCCCAAAGTTGTTTCATTGTACCGGTTTTGAAGACGGTTGTCTGTCGTCCGTTCCGATTTCGGATTCGTTGGCGGCAGCCACCAATGCGGTCGCCATGACGGCGGCCGTTTCCGTGCGCAGGCGCTGCGAGCCGAGCGTGATTTCGCGGAAACCTCCCCGGACGGCCAGGTCGATCTCTTCGGGCGAGAAGTCCCCTTCCGGCCCGATCAGAACCAGTACGTCGCCTCCTTTGTGCAGGATGTGGGGCAGAAATGCCTTGCCCAGGGCCGAACGGGGAGCGTCGCAGTGGGCGATGAATTTCTGTCCGTCGAAGGGCTGCTTGATGACCTGTCGCAGCGGAGTTATTTCGTGCAGGCGGGGGTGGTAGGCTTTGAGCGACTGTTTCACGGCAGCCGTGATGACCTTGTTCTCCCGTTCGGGCTTGAGCGTGCGTCGCTCGCTATGCTCCGTGGCGAGGGGGATGATCTCCGCGACCCCGATTTCCGTGGCTTTTTCGAGGAACCATTCGAACCGGTCGTTGTTTTTCGTCGGGGCGACGGCCATCGTCAGGCGGTAGGGCAGCTTGCCGAATTCGCTGTTGGTGTCGCGCACCCGCACCCGGCAGCGTTTGGGATTGTCGTCCACGATTTCACAGCGGTAGAGGTTACCGCGGCCGTCGGTGATGTGCAGCTCTTCGCCGCAGGCCATGCGAAGCACGCGGATGCAGTGTTTCGACTCTTCCTCGCTGAGCGTATATTCCGGAGGAACGATATCGGGGGCGTAAAACAGTTGCATTTTTTATAAATTGTTTACCTTTGCAAAGGTAAATAAAATCCAACGAACCGATGAAGCGATATTCTTTATTTTTAATTTCATTGATTCTGCTTATGACTACGGGATGCAACCAGCGCAAAGAGGTGGCGGAGAATCCATTCTTCGAGGAGTGGGAAACGCCCTACGGCGTGCCTCCTTTCGACCGGATCCGGCCCGAACATTTTCTGCCTGCCTTCCAGCGGGCGATGTCGATCCAGGAAGCCGAGATCGACGCCATCAAATCCAACGGCGATCAGCCCTCTTTCGAGAATGTCATCCTGGCTTACGACCGCTCGGGCTTGATGCTGGAGCAGGTGGGGCTGGTTTTCAACATGCTCTGTTCGGCCGACGTGAACGATCAGTTATTGGCGGCGAAAGAGCAGGCGATGCCGTTGCTGGCCGCCCATCGGGACAATATTCTGCTCGACGAGGTGCTTTTCGACAAGATCAAAGCCGTTTACGACCGTCGCGGCAGCTTGGGTCTCGATGCCGTGCAGACGCGCCTGGTGGAGAAGATTTACGGTAAATTCGTGCGGGCCGGAGCGCTGCTCGATCCGCAGCAGAAGGAGCGGTTGCGCCAAATTAACGGCGAATTGGCGCTGCTGCCCGTGAAATTCGGCAATAATGTTCTTCGGGCGACGAATGATTTCGTGCTGAAACTGACTGATAAACAGCTTGACGGACTTCCTGCAAGCGTGCAGGGCATAGCCCGGGAGAAGGCTGCGGAGTTGGGATTGAACGATGCGTGGGTCGTTACGCTCGACGCTCCCAGCCGGATTCCGTTTCTCACGTATTCTACTCAGCGCGACTTGCGGGAGCAGTTGTACAAAGCATATATCGACCGTTGCAACGAAGGCAGCGAGTACGATAACCGCTCTCTGGTGAACGATTTCGCCCGCCTGCGTAACGAGAAAGCCCGCTTGCTGGGCTATCCCTCCTATGCGGCTTATGTGACGGCCGATGAGATGGCCGGAACGCCCGCTGCCGTTTATGAGTTGTTGAACGAAGTGTGGACGCCGGCGCTCGATCGCGCCAAGGAAGAGATGGCCGAGATGAATACGATGTTGCAGCGGGATGTGCCGGGGGCGACGTTCGAACCCTGGGATTGGTGGTATTACGCCGAAAAGGTGCGCAAGGACAAATATGCGCTCGACGATGCTACGCTGCGGCCCTATTTTTCGCTCGAAAATGTTCGGGAAGGCGCTTTTTCGCTGGCGAACCGGCTTTACGGGATTACGTTCCGTCCGTTGGTCGCACCGGTTTACCACAAGGATTGCTCGGTATATGAGGTGCTCGACGTGGACGGGACTCATTTGGGCGTGCTCTATTTCGACTTTTTTCCGCGCAGCGGCAAGAGCAGCGGTGCGTGGTGTACCGCGTTCCGCAGCCAGCGCTACGAAGGCGACGAACGCATCGCTCCTGTGGTCGCCATCGTATGCAATTTTACTCCGCCGACCAAATTGACGCCTTCGCTGCTTACGCTCGATGAGGTCCAGACCCTTTTTCATGAGTTTGGGCACGGGCTGCATGCGCTTTTCGCCGACGTGAAATATCGGTCGCTCGGCAGGGTGGAGGGCGATTTCGTGGAGCTCCCTTCGCAGATCATGGAGAATTGGGCGACCGAACCCGAAGTGCTGCGCCACTATGCGATCAATTATACGACGGGAGAGGTGATTCCCGAACGCTTGATCAAGCGCATCCGCGAAAGCGGCAAGTTCAACCAGGGCTTCATTGTCACCGAACTGGTAGCTGCCGCTCTTACCGATATGGATATTCACGCTATTACGGAGTACGAACCTTTCGATGTGAACGAGTTCGAAGCCGATGCCGTGTACGGTCGCCGGGGATTGATCCCGCAGATACAGCCCCGCTACCGCTATCCCTATTTCCTGCATATTTTCGATGGGGGCTATGCGTCGGGATACTATTTCTATATCTGGGCGCAGGTCCTCGACAAAGACGCTTTCCGGGCCTTCGAACAGACCGGCGACGTATTCGACCGTGCGACCGCCCGGAAATTCCGGACGCTGCTTTCTCGGGGCGGTTCGGCGGACGGTATGACCCTCTACCGGGATTTTCGCGGGGCCGATCCTGATAAACGGGCGATGCTCGTGGCCTGTGGCCTGATGGAGGAGCTGCCCGAAGAACCTGCCGACAGCCTTGCCGTGCCCGTCGTGACCCTCGAACCGAATGAAAAGCCTAAAATCTAATTTAACCGATGAAAAAGATTGTTATGACATTTTTAACCGCTTTGGCAGCCGGATGCGCGGACCATACGATGCCCGTTGCCCAGCTGCCTGAAATTGATACGAACAACCCCTTGCTCGCGGAGTGGAATACGCCGCACGAAACCCCGCCGTTCGACCGGATCCGGGTGTCCGATTACGAACCGGCGTTCGATGCCGCGATCGCTGTGTCGCGTGCCGAAATCGACGCGATCGTAAACAATCCAGCCAAGCCGACCTTCAATAATACGATCGTGGCGCTCGATCGTCAGGGCCGGCTGCTTTCGCGGGTCGAAGGTATTTTTTTCAACCTGCTCGAAGCGGATGCTACGCCCGAGATGCAGCAGGTGGCCGAGAACGTACAGCCCAAATTGACGGCCCTGTCCAACGACATATCGCTCAACCCGCAGCTCTTCGAGCGTGTGAAGGCCGTCTATGAACATCCGGGGTGGTTCCTTTCGAAAGAGGACAAGAAATTGCTGGAGGAAACCTATAACGGTTTCGTGCGCAGCGGTGCGAACCTTTCCGATGAGGACAAGGAGCTGTACCGACAATATTCGACTGAACTTTCGGAGCTTTCGCTCCGGTTCAGCCGCAATGTGCTGGCTGCCACGAATGCCTTTACGATCAATATCACGGATCCGGCGCAGGTGGCCGAGCTTCCCGATTTCGTGCGGGACGGTATGGCCGCCGAAGCCAAGGCCCGTGGCGAGCAGGGATGGACGGTGACGCTTCAGGCGCCGAGTTACGTCCCTTTCATGGAGTATTCGACCAACCGCGAGCTGAAGGAGAAGCTTTGGAGAGCCAGCAACTCCCTCTGCCTGGGCGGTGAGTTCGACAATACGGAGAACATCAAGCGGATGGTCAATCTGCGTTTGAAGATCGCCAACCTGTTGGGGTATCCGACGTACGCCGATTACGTGCTGGCCGATCGGATGGCTGAAAACGCGCAGACGGTCAATGCTTTCCTGGATGAATTGCTTGCCCAGACCAAGGAGTATGCCGTGAAGGATTACAATACGATCGGGGAGTATGCCCGCTCGCAGGGTTTCGAAGGCGAGGTCATGCCCTGGGATATGGCTTATTACTCGGAGAAGTACCGCCATGAGAAATACGAGCTCAACGAGGAGCTGGTGAAGCCTTACTTGCAGTTGGACAGTGTGAAGCGGGGGGTATTCCTGCTTGCCAATAAGCTCTACGGCCTTAATTTCACGCCGAATCCCGAAGTCCCGGTCTATCATCCCGAGGTGACGGCTTACGACGTGACCGACAAGGACGGTCGCTTCCTGGCGGAACTTTACCTCGACTTCTTCCCCCGGGCTACCAAACGCGGCGGGGCTTGGGAAACCGAGTTCCGGAGCGTTTCAATCGTCGAGGGACACGAAACCCGCCCGCTGGTGTCGCTGGTGATGAACTTCACCAAGCCGACCGATACGACACCTTCACTGCTTACTTTCAGTGAATTCGAAACTTTCCTGCATGAGTTCGGACACGCGCTGCACGCCATTCTTTCGGAGGGAGAGCACGAGTCGATCAGCGGTACGCACGTATATCAGGATTTCGTCGAGCTGCCTTCGCAGATCATGGAGAATTGGGCGACCGAGAAAGAGTTCCTCGACTTGTGGGCCGTGAATTACAAGACCGGAGAACCGATTCCTGCCGACCTGATTGCCAAGATCGTCGCCGCAGAGAACTATCAGGCGGCTTATTTCAATGTCCGCCAGTTGCTGTACGGGCTCAACGACATGGCATGGCATTCGATCGACAAGCCGTTCGAGGGCGATGTCGAACTGTTTGAACGGACGGCGATGGCTCCGGCTCAGGTACTCCCGGTTGTCGAGGGTGCTGCGATGTCGCCGGCTTTCAGCCACATTTTTGCCGGCGGATATGCTGCGGGCTATTACGGTTACAAGTGGGCCGAGGTGCTGGCGGCCGATGCCTTCTCGCTGTTCAAGGAGAAGGGTATTTTCAATCCCGAAGTGGCGGAGGCTTTCCGCCGCGAAATTCTCTCGAAGGGCGGTCACGAACATCCGATGACGCTCTATGTGAATTTCCGGGGACACAAGCCCGAAACCAAGGCTCTGATCGAAAAGATGGGACTTGAGAAGAGTTCCGAAAAGTAAAATTATTTTGGAAGACGAAGGAGGGCGCTGAACTTTAGTTCAGCGCCCTCCTTCGTTATATGTAGTGCGTACGATCCGCAAAATCGTAAGGGTGCACTATCCCAAATTGCAACTAACAAAGTTTCGAATCCACAGTTGCACTTGTTGCAGAAAATGTTTGTTTTAAGGAACTTTGCACCGTTCATAATGGCAATGGCGCCCGAAAGGGCAGGATGTTTTGCATTTTCCGTCTATATCGCTATATTTGCGATGACATATTGAATACACGGAAAGTGTAAGTTTATTCTCGAAAGTCGAACGTAGGAAATTCCACTTTTTAGCAGAGAATAGGCGGACATCTTCTCGCGTCGTATCCACTTGTGGATATAGGCGTGGGGCTGTTGCTTATTTTATGCTATAAGGTTTCCTACGACCTGACTTTCTAAAATAAGTTTTCAGCACCACACTTTTTTTTATTATTTATCGTCGAGGTGCGGGCGAGAAAAACCATTTGATGTATGAAAAAAGTGTTTTTGATTTTATTTTTTTGTCTAATTGCAGGGGAAAGCATAGGATCTTCACCTGGTGATTTTGAAACGCTGGTTAAATATGATATTAAAGGTATGAGTGCAGATAATACAATTGTGTTGGATTTTAATGGATTCACATATGGAACAATAGATTATGGGATTTACAAAAGGAGAGGATATTATTTTGTAATAATTAATGATAATGCAATTGCAGAAGGAATAACTATGTTTGAAGTAATTAAATTTGACCGGTTTAATGAAAATGGAGATAAAGGGATGAGGTGTGTTCTAAAACAAATGGGAGAATCTGAAGGTACGTTTCAGGCTACATTTGTAGAACGAAGTGAAAATAACCAAGGAATAGGATTTTTTATTATTGAAATGAATGGGGAAGAACATACATTAATGTATATTTTATCACCTCAAAAATAATTTTATTAATATTTGAAAAAGCTATGAAATTTAAACTATTGTTATTATTGGTGTCTATTAATTTTATATGTAGTTCTTATGCTGTTGTACCTAAACCTTTTCAACCGGTTACAAGATCTCGTGTTGCTCCTATAGATTTAGAGGTCGTGGCAAAGGCATATGGTAGATTGCAAGCTATTCATGATCAACGTCTCGAATATTTAAATGATTTAGTGGATTATGTGCTTTATCTTTTGGGAGAGAATACAAGTGAGATATTTAAACTTAAAATGCAGAAGGTTTATTCACAATTAAAAACTTTTTATGATTATCCGTCATTAGCTGACGAATCTGTTTTTCGGGAGTTGAAAAAGATTGAATTGTATGTTAAAGAGGAGGTTAATTTGTATAATCAATATCATTAAATAAAGTTAAATGTATGAAAAAAATACTTCTTTTGTTGTTGTTATTTCTTCCAATTGTTGTATCTGCTCAAAAATATGTAAAAGGATATTATCGTAAGGATGGAACATATGTTCAAGGATATTATAGGTCTGAACGAAATAATACGAATTGTGATAATTGGAGTACGAAAGGAAATATTAATCCTTATACTGGGAATAAAGGAACAAAAGCGACGGATTATTCTATAGAGGCATATCAGCAAAATTGTAATAGAGGAAAAAAGATATACACGGGGCCTAAAGGAGGTCAATATTATATCAATAGCAACGGGAATAAAACGTATGTTCCTAAAACGAAAAGATCGGAGAAATTATATCCGGGAAATTGAAAGAAAGTAAATACAAGTAATGTTACGATTAATATATTGTGCACTTACTTTGGGAGTATTGTCGATGGCCGGATGCCGGAGCGGGCGTCCGGTCGTCGGTACTTCCGATGATCGTGCCGCAATTCCTGTAATGGCCGTAGCACCGGACAGCGATATGCTTTCCGCTGCAATTGCAGATACGGAGAATGAAGTTTGTCCGGCTGATTCGGGCGATCCGGAATCTTCGGAGCATCGGCGACTGTATCGGAGGAGTACGGAGCCGGCGGATTCCGTTTGGATAAATAGATTGAATGGGGTGATACCTGCCGGACAGGATCGTGCGATCCGTGTTTATATCAAATACAATCAACCTGTTTGCGGGTATGAGGTGACGGCTTGTTGGATGCCGTTCGATGCTTATAGTGAAACCGGCGAGTGGGTGATGAATTTCCGTCTCGTATCCGGCGGCCGGAATTTTCAATATGCCGATACGGAGAAATATTCCAATTCTATGTTGATGGATATTACGTTCGCAAAGAATTTTCAAGGTTATCGAAATGGAGATGTCTATTATTTCGATTACGTATCTGCGACTGATTCCATCAATAGAGAATATTATCCGAACTCACCGTTGGGATATTATACTCCTTTTCAGTTTTTCGATGCGGACTTCGACGGAAAGGATGAGTTGCTGGTGAACGATTTCGGAATGGATCGACAGGGAAATTCGTACACGGTTTTCGATATTACGGCAAAGGGTCTGCATCGGAAAGATTATCTGCCTTTCGCAGAGATCGATAACGAAACGGAGTTCTATCCGGCGGTTGGGACGATTGTCTTGTATGCACATGACGGGGTGCACGATAGCAGTTGGTCCACATTTCGGAAGCGACAAAATCGGGAGCGGCGAAAAACTTTGCTTGTACCGGATCGGCTGGCCGATGCGACAAGCGGGCGGTTGTTGCAAAAATATAACGAACAGGGGGAGGCGGACTTCGAACTTGCTGCGATTCAGCAGACTTTTGCGATTTGGGAACAAGACGGCCGTCAAAATGGGGATTCGATTTATGTTTACGAAGTTACTGACGAAAGATTGGAACTGATCCGGATGCAAAGGAGCGATACCTCCCGGAATGTAGAAATCTATAATCCCATATCGTTTTCTTTCGAATACGAACCGAATGTTCAGGGGTATCGTGTCGAAGGGCGATTATTTGCGTTCGATACTCCACAGGGACTGGGAAACCGACTTGAAGGGCCGTGCCGTCTGTCGTTTTACAACGAATCGACCGGTTGTCGATACGATATTTTTTGTGAACATTATTGTGATGAAAGTTCAATTCCCGGGTGGTATGATGAAACAGGGGAATATGTCTTCAATCCGGGAGTCGGAAAGACCGAAGGAACATTGTGTTTCGATTACAGTACATTGCAAGGTGAGGATGATCGGGGGCCGTTTGTATTCGAGGATGTCGATTTCGACGGTAAGGATGAAATTCTGATTCGCAGAACGAGTCCGTTGCGGAACTCCGTGCATTATTACGAAGTCTATAAACCTGTCGGTGCAGACAGTTGTGTCTTGTTGAATTATCCGCCTTTCAACGGGTTTTATTGCGATCATTGCGGTTGGGATGAAATTTCTCCGGAAAAGAATTCGATTACGAGGTATCATTCTGATCATAAAATGCAGGTATTCTGGTTCCATCGACGAATCGGAATATCCGGATTCAATTATCCGTATGCCGTGGATACGGTCAGGGCAGAGTTTTTTTATTTATGAATAAAACCACCCGTGCAATGGTAGCACGGGTGGTTTATATTTTGATGATTGCTGGCGGGATCAGAACTTGCTTGTAACGGGATCAGAACTCCGAGGTGAAGTAAAATCTGATGTCCTTGAAGTTTTCCTGCGCCAGGGCCAGGGCATAGCTGGTGTCGGCCAGAAATACATCGCGGCCGTGCTTGTCGATGGCCATGTTCGTATGTTTGCGCCGTTTGAAGTCGGCCAGCTGCTCGGCGTTGTCGCTCTCGATCCAGCAGGCTTTGTAGATGGAGATCGGCTCCCAGCGGCAGGCGGCGTTGTATTCGTGCGCCAGGCGGTATTCGATCACCTCGAATTGCAGGGCGCCCACCGTGCCGATGATTTTGCGGCCGTTGAGCGACGAGGTGAAGAGCTGCGCCACGCCTTCGTCCATGAGCTGATCGATGCCTTTGGCCAGTTGCTTGAATTTCAGCGGATCGGCATTCTCGATATAACGGAACTGTTCGGGTGCGAAGGAGGGAATGCCTGTGAATTTGAGCTTTTCGCCTTCGGTGAAGGTGTCGCCGATCTTGAAGTTGCCCGTGTCGTGCAGGCCGACGATGTCGCCCGGGTAGGCGAAGTCGATGATCGACTTTTTCTCGGCCATGAAAGCCGTCGGCGAGGAGAATTTCATCTGTTTGCCGCTGCGCACGTGCAGGAAATTCTTGTTACGTTCGAACGTGCCGGAGCAGATCTTCAGGAAGGCGATGCGGTCGCGGTGGTTCGGATCCATGTTGGCGTGGATCTTGAAGACGAAGCCTGTCATTTTCTCCTCGGCAGGCTCCACGATCCGGGTTTCGGTCGGCGCAGGGCGCGGCGAGGGGGCGATGCGGATGAAACACTCCAGCAACTCCTTCACGCCGAAATTATTGACCGCCGAGCCGAAGAAGACCGGGGCCAGCTCAGCCCGCAGGTAAGCGTCGCGGTCGAAAGCGTCGTACACGCCTTCGACCAGTTCGGTGTCTTCGCGCAGTTGCTTGGCGTAGCGTTCGGAGATGTATTCGTCCAGTTCGGGCGAGGCGAGGTCGTTGATCTCTACGGTCGAAGCGTCGGCCGTCTGCCGTTCGTCGCTCGTAAAGAGCGTGAGGTTCTTCTCGTAGATGTTGTAAACGCCCTTGAAGGTGTCGCCGCTCGAAATCGGGAATGAGAGGGGACGTACCCGGATGCGGAGTTCCTTCTCGATTTCGTCCAGCAGGTCGAAGGGATCCTTGCAGGGGCGGTCGAGCTTGTTGACGAAGACGATCACCGGGGTCTGCCGCATGCGGCAGACGTCCATCAGCTTGCGGGTCTGGGACTCGACGCCCTTGGCGCCGTCGATGACGATGATTACGGAGTCCACCGCCGTCAGCGTGCGGTAGGTATCTTCGGCGAAGTCTTCGTGGCCCGGGGTATCGAGAATGTTGATCTTGCGGCCCTGGTATTCGAAGCCCATGACGGACGTAGCGACCGAAATACCGCGCTGACGTTCGATCTCCATGAAGTCGGAGGTGGCTCCCTTCTTGATTTTATTGCTTTTGACCGCTCCCGCGACGTGGATGGCGCCGCCGAAGAGCAGCAGTTTTTCGGTCAGGGTCGTTTTACCGGCGTCCGGGTGCGCGATGACGGCGAACGTCCGCCGGCGGGTGATCTCTTCCTGTAAGGTCATAAACGGTAATAAAGATTGTGGGTGAGTTCTCTTGCAGATTATTTATTGTCCGGTTTGGGGTAGTCGGAGTTGTAGTGGCAGCCGACCGACTCTTTCAATGCGCTGCCTTGTTTGATGACCAGGTAGGCCACGGCGATCATGTTGCGCAGTTCGCACAGCTCGCGATTGGGCTTGATCTTGTTGTGTAGCTCTTCGGTCTCTTCGTAGATGATCGACAGGCGGCGCAGGGCGCGTTCGAGCGAGAGATTCGAGCGGACGATGCCGACGTAGTTGGACATGATGGCCTGCATCTCGCGTTTGGACTGGATGATCATCAGCATCTCTTCGGTGTGCTGGGTGCCTTCGAAATCCCAGTCGGGAATACCCTCCTGGATTTCGACCGAGGAGAGCCGGGAGGTGGCGTGTTTGGCGGCTTGGTCGGCATAGACGACCGCTTCGATCAGGGAGTTCGAAGCCAGCCGGTTGGCGCCGTGCAGCCCCGTGCAGGAGGTTTCTCCCAGGGCATAGAGCCGTCGGATCGAGGTTTCGCCGTTGAGATCGACCTTTACGCCGCCGCAACAGTAGTGTGCCGCCGGTGTGACGGGGATCAGGTCGCGGGTGATGTCGATGCCGAGCGAGAGGCATTTTTCATAGATGTTCGGGAAATGCCGGCGCGTCTGCTCCGGATCTTTGTGCCGCACGTCGAGATAGACGAAGTCCTCGCCCCGGCGGGTCATTTCGGTATAGATGGCCCGGGCCGTCACGTCGCGCGGTGCGAGCGATTTCATCGGGTGGTATTTGTCCATGAACTCTTCGCCGTTTTGCAGACGCAGGATCGCGCCGTAACCCCGCATCGCCTCCGTGATGAGGAAATTGGGCTTTTCGGCCGGATGGTAGAGCGAGGTGGGGTGGAATTGGATGAACTCCATGTTTTCGGTGATGGCCTTGGCGCGGTGGCACATGGCGATGCCGTCGCCTGTGGCGACGCTCGGATTGGTCGTCGAAGAATAGACGTTGCCGCAGCCGCCCGCAGCGACGACGGTGAATTTGGCCAGCACGGTTTCGATCTCGTTGCTCTCCAGGTTCAGCACGTAAGCTCCGAAGCAGGCCAGGCCGCGCGTGTGGCGGGTGACGAATTCGCCCAGGTGGTGCTGTGTCAGCAGGTCGATGGCGAAATGGTGTTCGAGAACCGTGATGTTGGGGTGCTTGCGTACCGAGGTTATCAGGGCCCGTTCGATCTCAGCGCCCGTGAGGTCCTCGTGGTGGAGGATACGATGTTCGGTATGTCCGCCTTCGCGGTTGAGTTCGAAGCGTCCGTCGGGTGTCTTGTCGAATTTCGTGCCCCAGGCGATCAGGTCGCGGATCAGCTCCGGGGCCCGGCGAACTACCAGTTCGACGGCTGCGGGGTCGCATTTGCCGGCACCGCAGACCAGGGTGTCGTGAATATGTTTTTCGAACGTGTCGGGCGCATAGGTCACCGAACAGATGCCTCCCTGGGCATAGTTGGTGTTGCACTCGTCCATTTTCCCTTTCGTTACCAGTGTAACGTGGCCGTGTTCTGCGGCTTTGAGGGCGAAACTCAGTCCGGCGGCGCCGGATCCGATGACCAGAAAATCGGTTTTCATGGTTTTCAGCGATTGGACAGGCCGAGATAGTGCTGGCGTGCGATGAAGCCGGATCGAGCCGACTTATATCCGGACGCAGCCTATCAGAGCGAAATTTTTTGTAAAGATAGCAAAAGGGAACGACGAGCCGAACCCGTTCGAGCTTGTCCGAACCGCCTTCTATCTGATGCAAAGATAGTGAAAGCCGAGCGCAGCGCCAAATTTATTTGAGCGTTGCCGAGGCGCCTCCTATCTAAATCAAAGTTTTGTGAGATAAAGATAGTGAAAGCCGAGCGCAGCGCCAAATTTATTTGCTGGTCTAAACCGGGTATTTTTTCCGTAAAGACCGGGATTTTTATTAATTTTGTGCCCGCTATATGCTGAAAATGGAAAGACATATCGACATAGACCGTTTCGACTACGACCTGCCCGACGAGCGGATCGCCAAGTATCCGCTCGAGGAGCGATCGGCATCGAAGCTGCTTGTTTACGAACGGGGGGAAATCTCGGAGCGCCGCTTCCGCGACATCGGCGACATACTGCCTGAGGGGACCCTGCTGGTGTTCAACAATACCAAGGTGATTCGGGCGCGGATTATCATGCACAAACCTTCGGGTGCTCGGATCGAGGTATTCTGCCTCGAACCGCACGATCCGGCGGATTACGAGCGGGCGTTCGCCGTGAAAGGTTCGTGCCGCTGGAGCTGCATCGTGGGTAACCTCAAAAAATGGAAAGAAGGCCCGCTGGTGATCGATTTCGAATATGAAGGTCGCGCGGAACGGATGCTGGCCTGGCGTGAGGGCGAGGGCGGCCGCGAGCAGATCGTCCGCTTCGAATGGACGGCTGATCTGACGTTCGGACAACTGCTGGAACATCTGGGCCGGATTCCGATCCCGCCTTACCTGAACCGCGAGAGTCAGGAGATCGACAATACCCGTTACCAGACCGTCTATTCGAAATTCGAAGGTTCCGTGGCCGCTCCGACGGCCGGCCTGCACTTCACACCGGAGTTGATCGAGCGGATGCGGACGCAGGGGTTTTCGTTCGAAGAGGTGACCCTGCACGTGGGGGCCGGAACATTTCTGCCCGTGAAAGACCGCGATGCGGCGGCGCATCCGATGCATACGGAACATTTCGAGATCCGTCGAAGCAGCGTGGAGCGGCTGCTGGAGAAGTGGGATAATATTACGGCGGTAGGTACCACTTCCGTCCGAACGCTGGAGTCTTTGACGGCGCTGGCGTGGCGGATCCGTACTTCGGGTGCGCCCGATGCGAGCCGCGTGATCGGGCAGTGGGAGTTGTACGACTTGCCCGAGGTGTTTACAGGCCGCGAAGCATTGCAGGTACTGTCAGACTATATGGTTCGTGAGGGGATCGAGAAACTCAAGGCCGCCACGCAGATCATGATTACGCCGCTGGGATACCGTTTCCGGATCGTGCGCAATATCGTCACGAACTTCCACCAGCCCAAATCGACGTTGCTGTTGTTGGTGTCGGCTTACGTGGGAGATGATTGGCATCGGATTTACGACTACGCCCTCACGCACGATTTCCGTTTTTTGAGTTACGGGGATAGCTCGGTGCTGATGCGTTGAGAACTTTGAATTATAAATGAAAACGGCCGGAACGTGATAGTTTCCGGCCGTTTGTTGTGACGGGGATTGCTTGTTAGTGGCTTACGGCCCCCATCTCTTCGGGCTTGTGTTTGTAGCGGAAGACCATTGCGAAGACGATGGCGACGACCAGCGCGTAACCCGCAAAGATATACCATGATTCGGGCCAGCCGAAAGCATCGACTACCGCACCTGCCGCGTAGGAGCCGAAGAAAGCACCGAGTCCGTTGGTCATGATCATAAAGACACCCTGCGCCGAGGAACGGATGTCGGGGGTAGTTTCCTTTTCGACGAAAAGCGAGCCCGAAATGTTGAAGAAGTCGAATGCGACCCCATAAACGATCATCGAGAGGATCAGGAAAACGGCACCCGATCCCGGATTGCCGATACCGAAGAATCCGAAGCGGAGCACCCAGGCCAGCATCGAGATCAGCATCACCCATTTGATGCCGAAGCGTCGCAGGAAGAAGGGAATCAGCAGGATGCAGAATGTTTCGGACATTTGCGAGAGCGAGAGCAGGATTACCGAGTGGCGCACGATGGGCGAGTCGGCGTATTGGGGCATCGTGCCGAAGTTCTGAATGTAACTGTCGCCGAAGGCATTGGTAATCTGAAGAGCGGCGCCCAGCAGCATCGAGAAGATGAAGAAGATCGCCATGCGTTTCTCCTTGAAGAGAGCGAATGCGCGGAGTCCGAGCGTGTCGATCCACGATTGGCTTTTCCGGGCATGACTGACCGGACAGCCCGGCAACGTGAAGGAGTAGATCGCGAGAATCAGGGAGAGGATGGCCGAAACGTACAGTTGCCAATAGGTCAGTTTGATCTGTACGCCGCCTATCTGAACCAGATCGACGAACCACATGGCGGCGATGAAGCCGACCGTGCCCCAGACCCGGATGGGCGGGAAGTGCTTCACGGCATCGAGTTTCGCCAGGTCGAGGGCATTGTAGGCTACCGAGTTCGAGAGGGCGATGGTGGGCATGTAGAACATGACGCTCATCAACATGCAGGTGTACAGGGGGCCGTAGGCGGTTTGCGAGGCGGCTGCGACGAGGAACCCGGCGCTGATGAGCTGGCAGATGCCCAGCAGCTTCTGCGCGGGGATCCAGCGGTCGGCGATGATACCCATGAGGGCCGGCATGAAGAGCGATGCGATACCCATCGTAGCGAAGAAACTGCCGATTTGCAACCCTGTGAACTGAAGACCTCCGCCGAGGTAGGCGCCCAGCGAAATGAGCCACGAACCCCAGATCGCGTACTGCAGGAAGTTCATGACGATAAGACGGAATTTGATTCCCATAATTGGTTGATTTATGTGTTGTTTTACTTTTGCAGGCCGTTTTTCCCGAAAGGGGTTATGAACAAAAGTATAAATTTTTTTCGGAATTTTCTTTGCAGTTGAAAAATAAAGTTCTACTTTTGCATCACCGAAAGGACATTGAGCTATGGTGTAATGGTAACACAACAGATTCTGGTCCTGTTATTCTTGGTTCGAATCCAGGTAGCTCAACACAAAGAACGCGCCGCTGATATTCAGCGGCGCGTTTCTTCGTTATTGCGGTCGGCGCTTTTTAGAAGCGGAATCCGACGTAGAAACGGACGGAGTTGGTTTTCAGTTTCGTTTTGGTCGATGAGATGCCCTCCAGGTCTGCATCTTCGAGTGAGAATCCATTGTATTTGGCCTGGCCCCAGCGACCTTCCACGCCGACCGAAATCACTTTCCAGGCCACCGATCCGCCGAAGCTGTAGAACAGGGCGAAGTTGGAGTTGAAACTATCGTCGAGGTACATCATCGAGTAGGAGGGCGTGAGTCGGAAATAGAGGCTGATTTTCAGTTCGTGAACCGGGTTGATCGTAATCGAAGGACCGACCTGCATGCCGTATTCCAGCTGATGATTGCCGATGTCGATCGTTTCATCCATAATGTCGCCGACGGAACCCGAACCCGGCTCTTCGGATTCGGAGATCGTGTATTTCGAATAGTTCAGATCGACCCAGCTCCAGTCCAGACCGAATTTCAACATTCCGAGCAACGGTTTTTTGTGCAGGTAAAATAGGTTTTACCCCAACTGATCGACACGCCGAAATCGTTTTTCAGCTTCTCGTCGCCGAAATCCTTGAATACGAGCGATTGTTTTACGTAACCGAGGTTGAAGTACTTGGACCTGTTTTTCCATATTTTGCGATCGAGTTCCTCGTTCTTTTGGTGCCGTAATTGCTGGGATAGGTCATCGACGACCCGCTGCAGCGAATCCGTTTCCGTCGCAACGGGAGAGGTCGTTTCGGCGACCGGTTCTTGTGCTGTCGCAGTCAAGGTCCACAGGGACAAACCGATTAAAAACGTAAAGATTTTTTCATAATGGTATTTTTATTTAAGTTGAAGGTTTCTGCCGTTTCCCATACTGCAAAAATAACATTATTGTGAAAAAAAAGTTCGTTTGAATGGAATTATTGTCCGATAAGTATTATATTTCTTTGGTTACTCTTCCTCTTCTTCCAAATATATCTCCTCCATAAGGCTGTCCAGTTCGCGCCGCTCCTTTTTGGTCGGACGTCCCGTACCCCGGTCGCGGAAGACGAAGACCGTTTCGCGGGGGATGTTGAGCTTGTCGAGTTCCGATTGCGGAGTGATGTTGCGACAGTAGTCGGGGACGTTCTTGGCCGGCTGGCGGCTCGACACGTAGCCCACGACTTCGAAGAGATAGGTCACGGGCATCCGTTTGACGGCGATTCGGTCGCCGATCCGCACTTCGCGCGAAGGTTTGGCGTAGGCGTCGTTCACCAGCACCCGGTTCTGGCGGATGGCTTCGGCCGCGTCGCTGCGGGTCTTGAAGATGCGTACGGCCCAGAGGTATTTGTCTAATCTGATCGCTTCCATTTCGTTTTTTCAATTATATCGTACAGGCAAAATCCGATGTCGGGAGGCTCGGTGGCTCCGGCAGATTCGGATTTTCCGTTGTGCTGACGATTCGGGACAGGATGTCGGAACAGAGCCGAAGCTGGTAGTGTGCGGCTGCGGGTTGTCCGACGGTCTTCGAACCGGAGGTCGGTAGTTGCATCGATCCCTCGGGAACGGCGGTTTCGGTGGGGAAGTGTCGCGGGCTATTTCTCATAGATGCTTTCCGATTTGGGCATGTCGTGCGATTGTTCGTCGTTCTGTCGGCTGACGCTCAAGATCATGCCCAGGGCGATAGCCGTGAAGATCGTCGAGGAGCCGCCGCGTGAGATGAGCGGCAGGGTTTGTCCCGTTTCGGGAATCAGGTTTACCGTTACCATGATGTGCAGCAGCGCCTGGCAGGTAATCAGCAGGGCCAATCCCAGGACCAGCAGACCCGGAAATGCCGTGCCGCACCGTCGGAAAATTTCGATGGCACGGAAGAAGATCCACAGGTAGAGCAACAGCAGCAGCAGCGCCAGGACGATGCCGTACTCCTCGACGAAAAAGGCGTAGGCGTAATCGCTTTCCGGGTGGATCATCTCTACGCGCATGGCGCTCTGTCCGGCGCCTTCGCCCAGGATGCCGCCGTTGTGGATGGCGATCATCGAACGCTCGGTGTCGGTCAGCTGGTCGATCGGCTTTTCGGTTTGGGGCTTGGTCCAGAGGTCGATCCAGGTTTCCACGCGGCCGCCGGCCGTTTCGCTGCGCCCCAGGTTCAGCAGTCCGGCCAGCATCACGGCGGCGAAAGCCAGGCCGAGGAGTTTCACCAGCTCTCTGATCCGCACGCGTCCGATAAGCATCATCACCCACGAGGCGAAGAAGACCAGCACGGCCGATGAGGTGTGGGCCGGGAAGATTACTACGCAGGAGAGCAGAACAGGGGCCAGGATGGGCCACGTGCCCTCGCGCCAGATTTTGCGCTGGTCGGGGCGCTTCCATCGCAGCGGGTTGAGCGAGGGGATGATCCGCAGCTTGTCGATCACGCTCTGCCGGCCGGCGAGCTGCCGGGCCAGGAACAGTACGGTGGCGACCTTGAGTGCTTCCGAAGGCTGGAACTGGAAAGGACCGAGCGGAATCCAGCGGGCGGCGCCGTTGGTCGTGGCGCCGATGAAATAGACGGCCAGCGTCAGCAGAACGCTGCCTGCATAGGCGACCAGCGCCAGGTGGTTGTATATCCGGGAGTTGATCTTGTGTACGATGATGATCAGCGGAACGCAGACGAAAAGGATCAGCAGCTGTTGGCGCAGGAAGTGGGCCGTCGAACGAGCCGTATGCGCATCGTAGGCCATCTTCGCCGTCGAGGAATAGACCACCAGTACGGAAATGACGGCCAGTGCCGCGATAATGATCCACAGCACCTTGTCCCCGGCGAAGAGTTTCATGCCGGGCTCCTGTCCGGGTGCGTCGGTCTGCACAGTCGTACCCTCTGTGTTCGGATTGCCGGCCGTTTTCTCCGTCTGTTTTTCCGCTTCCATCTTATTATTTCGCGTGTTCGGCGACCCACTGTTTGAACAGTTCGCCCCGGTTTTCGTAATTTTTGAAGAGGTCGAAGCTCGCACAGGCCGGTGAAAGCAACACCACGTCGCCCGGACGGGAAGCTTTGCGGGCCGCCTGCATCGCCGCGTCGAGCGAATCGGTCGAAATGATTTCGGGAATTATGCCCGTGAAACTTTCGACCAGCTTGCGGTTGTCGATGCCCATGCAGACGAGCGTATGCACTTTTTCGCGGGCGAACCGCTTGAGCGGCTCGTAGTCGTTGCCTTTGTCCGTACCGCCTGCGATCCAGACTACGGGACGTTTCATACTCTCCAGTGCGTACCACGTGGAATCGACGTTGGTGGCTTTCGAGTCGTTGATGTAGGTTACGCCGCCGATCTCTCCGGCGGGTTCGAGCCGGTGTTCCACCGGCGCGAAGTCGTAGATGGAGCTGCGGATGCGGGTCGGGGATACTCCGGCCGCGAGCGCCGCGAGCGCCGCCGCCATAGCATTATAAGCGTTGTGCAGCCCGGGAATCCGCATTTTGGCCGTGTCGATCTCCACCGACTCCCGGCCGACCGTCGCGGTGAATTTTCCGTCCAGGAGGAACGCATCGCCTGCGCCGCTCGCCACGGCGTTTTTGGCCGCGAAGGGGAGCTGCTTCATCCGCAGGTCGTATTTGGGCAACTGCTGCCAGATCACCTCGTCGTCGCCCGAATAGATGAAGAAGTCGCGCGAATTCTGGTTCTGCGTAATGCGCATCTTGGCATCCACGTAGTTCTGGAAACAGTAGTCGTAACGGTCGAGGTGGTCGGGCGTGATGTTCGTCAGCACGCCGATATGGGCGCGGAACCGGAACATGCCGTCGAGCTGGAACGAGCTCAACTCCAGTACGTACCAGTCGTAATCGCCGGTAGCGACCGAGTAGGCGAAACTCTCGCCGATGTTGCCGCCGAGGGCTACGTTGTAGCCGGCGTCGCGCAGGATCTTGTAGATGAGCGACGTAGTAGTCGTCTTGCCGTTCGAGCCGGTGACGCAGATCGTCCGGGCCTTACCCAGGTAGCGGCCCGCGAACTCCATTTCGGAGATGACCGGAATGCCCGCTTCGCGGAGTTTGACGATCATCGGCGCCTTGTCCGGAATGCCGGGCGACTTGACGACCTCGTCCGCCGCGAGAATCCGCTCTTCGGAGTGGCGCCCTTCCTCGTAGGGGACCTGCCACTGGTCCAGTTTGGCTTTGTAGCGGTCGGCGATCCGCCCCTTGTCGGAGAGGAAAACGTCGAATCCTTTCTTCTTGGCGAGGATCGCGGAGCCGTAGCCGCTGATGCCGCCGCCCAGGACAACTATTTTTTTCATGGGGTTATCGGATTTTAAGCGTTACCAGGGTAATGGCCGCCAGCAGCAGCGACACGATCCAGAAACGGGTGACGATCTTGGTTTCGAAGAAGCCTTGTTTCTGGTAGTGATGATGCAGGGGGGACATGAGCAGAATGCGGCGTCCTTCGCCGTATTTGCGTTTGGTGTATTTGAAGTAGCTCACCTGAAGCATGACCGAGAGGCTCTCGACCAGGAAGATGCCGCAGAGAAGGGGCAGCAGCAGCTCCTTGCGGATGCAGAGAGCGAAGACGGCGATGATGCCGCCGATGGAGAGCGAGCCGGTGTCGCCCATGAAGATCTGTGCCGGGAAGCTGTTGTACCAGAGGAAACCGACCAGCGCACCGGCCAGCGCTGCCGCGAAGACGACCAGTTCGCCGCTGCCCGGAATGTACATGATGTTCAGGTAGTCGGCATAGACGATGTGTCCGGAGAGATAGGCCAGGATGCCCAGTACCAGGACGATCGGGGCCGATACGCCCGTCACCAGGCCGTCGAGTCCGTCCGTGAGGTTGGCGCCGTTCGAAACGGCCGTGACCACCAGGATCGCCACGACGACGTAGAGAATCCAAGTGAGGGTGCGGTTGCCGCCCGTGAGCCAGCTGTAATCGAATTCGTTGTCCTTGACGAAGGGAATCGTGGTCTGGGTCGTCTGACGGCTCTCGGAGCTGACGATGCGCCGCTGGATGTGGTCGGCGATGGTTCGGCCGTGTTCGTCGAGGTAGATCGTTTCGACCGGTTCGGTCGTCTTTTCCCGGACGACGATGTCGGGCGAGAAGCACATGGTCGTACCTACGATAATGCCCAGGCCGACCTGTCCCACGATCTTGAAACGCCCTTTGAGCCCCTCTTTGTGGTGGCGGAAGACTTTGATGTAGTCGTCCAGAAAGCCGATCAGCCCCAGCCAGATCGTCGAAACCAGCATCAGTTGGATATAGACGTTGTCGAGCTGTCCGAAAAGCAGTACGGGGATGAGAATGGCCAGCAGGATGATTACGCCGCCCATCGTGGGCGTGCCTTTCTTCTGGAGTTGTCCTTCGAGCCCCAGATCGCGGATCTCCTCACCGATCTGTTTGCGGCGCAGGAAGTTGATGATGTTGCGTCCGAAGACGATGACGATCAGCAGGGCGATGATGATGGCTGCCGCCGCGCGGAACGAAATGTACTGGAACATACCTGCGCCGGGCAGGTTGTGAACGTTGTCGAAATATTTGAAAAGATGATAGAGCATGTCGCAGGTTAATTTTTAGCGTAGAGGGCGAAGGCACGGAGAGCCTCCTCCTTGTCGTCGAAATGGTTTTTTACGTCGCCGACGATCTGATACGTTTCGTGTCCCTTGCCGGCCAGCAGGAGGATGTCGCCCGGCTTGGCGAGCATCGCGGCCGTGCGGATGGCTTCGGCGCGGTCGGCGATCCGCAGGTAGCGGTCACCCGGGGCGAGTCCTGCGACCATGTCGTCGAGGATCGCGTCGGGATCTTCGTGGCGGGGGTTGTCCGAAGTGAGGATTGCGGTGGTCGCGTATTTTACGGCGATCTGCGCCATTTCGGGGCGTTTGGTCTTGTCCCGGTCGCCGCCGCAGCCGCACAGCACGAAGAGCTGTTGTCCCGGGCGGCGGATCTCCTCGACGGTCTGGAGCACTTTTTCCAGAGCGTCGGGCGTATGGGCGTAATCGACGATCGCCGTGGTGCCGTCGGCGGCCCGTACGAATTCGAAGCGTCCGCTTACGGGATGCAGCGTGCTCATGATTTGGAGCACCTCTTCGCGGTCGGCGCCCAGCAGCAGGGCTGCGGCATAGACGCAGAGCAGGTTGTAAGCATTGAAGCGGCCGAGGAAATGGACCCATACTTCACGTCCGTCGATGCGCAGTTCCATACCGTCGGGGTGTGTTTCGAGGATCTTGCATCGGAAGTCGGCCATCGATTGCAGCGAGAGGGTTTTGACGGTCGCCCGTGTGTTCTGCACCATGACCCGGCCGTTGCGATCGTCGATGTTTATCAGTGCGAAAGCCTCTTTCGGGAGATTGTCGAAGAAGAGTTTCTTGGCGCGGATGTACTCGGCGAAAGTCTTGTGGTAGTCCAGGTGGTCGTGGGTGATGTTCGAGAAGATGCCGCCCGTGAAATGCAGTCCTCGGATGCGCTCCTGCACGATGGCGTGCGAGGAGACCTCCATGAAGCAGTATTCGCACCCGGCTTCGACCATGCGGGCCATCATCTCGTTCAGGCGGATGGCGTCGGGGGTGGTGTGGGTCGATTCGATGCGTTCGGTGTCGATGCAGTAAACGACCGTCGAGATCAGGCCGACCTTGTAGCCCAACCCCCGGAAGAGGTCGTAGAGCAGGGTGACGGTGGTGGTTTTGCCGTTGGTGCCCGTGATACCGACCAGTTTGAGCTGACGGCTCGGGTCGCCGTAGAATGCGGCGGCCATGTCGGCCATCGCGGCGTTGGTATCCGCTACGACGACGTAGCAGACCGACGGGGTGAGGTGTTCGGGCAGCCGCTGGCAGACAACGGCGACCGCTCCGGCGGCGACGGCCGCATCGATGTAGGCGTGCCCGTCGCTTTGGGTGCCGCTCACGGCGAAGAAGCAGTCCCCGGGAGCGATGCGGCGGGAGTCATACGCCAGTCTGCTCACACGTGTATCGGAGTTGCCTTCCACGCGGAGCACCTGTGTCGCCTTGATTAATTCTTGAATTTGTTTCATCTCTTTATTTGAGTGTTATGGTTACGGCTCCCCCGCGCGAGATCCGCGTGCCGGGAGCGATGCTTTGGTATTGGACGGAGCCTCGTCCCGAGAAGGAAACTCTGAGGCCCCGGCTTTCGAGCAGGAACAGGGCGTCTTTGAGTCCCATGCCTACGACGTTGGGCATCGTTTGGTCGTCCTGTGCGAGCGTCGAGATCGTGACGTTCGAGAGGGAGTCGATCCGTACCGTTCCCCAGCCTTTGCGGTCTTCGAACGAGGTGCGGGGCGAGAATTTGTCGGCGATGCGGCGGATTTGGGCGATGTCGCCGCCTTTGATTCGCCGGGGATAGTGTTTTTCCCCTGAATTTTCCGGCGAGAGATCCCAGTCGTGCTCCCGGTTGTAGAGGTAGGTGACGACCTTCTTGACCACCGGACCCGAGAGCGGGCCGCCGTAATAGGATTTGCCGGCCTGCCGTTTGGTGTGGATCGTCGTGAGCACCGTGTAGCGGGGGTTGTGAGCCGGGAAGTAGGCGACCATGCTGCCGATGTAGTAGCCGTCGCGGTAGCCGATCTTGTCGTCGGCGTATTGGGCCGTACCGGTCTTGGCCGCTACGGTGTAGAGGGTCGTGTCGCGGAAAAATCCAGCACCCGTACCTTCCGTGCCGACGCTTTCGAGAAGTTTGCGGACCTCGCGCAGCGTGCGTTCGGAGCATATCTTGTCCACGAGCGTTCGGGCCTTGAAATGTTCGACCACGTCGTCGCCCCGGCGCAGCTCCCGAACCAGGATCGGAGAGATCATTTTGCCGTCGTTGGCAATGGTGTTGTAGAGGGTGATGACCTGGATCGGGGAGAGTTTGATACGATAGCCGAACGAGCGGCGTACGAGCATACTGTTGGGGTCGGGCACCTCCTTCCAATCCTGAAAGAGCGGTTTTTTCTCGCCGAAAGCCTCCAGTCCGACGGTTTGGTCGAGGTGCAGCTTTTTCATGAAGTCGCTGTAACGCTCCTTGTTGTCGGCATAACGCTCCCAGATCGCCTTGGCGAAATAGACGTTCGACGACTGGGCGACCGCCGTGCGGAAATCCATGTCGTTGAATCCGGCGTGTGAATCCTGCACCCGGATGCCGCCGACCTTCACCACACGTCCGTTGCCCGTGTCGTAGGTCTGGTCCAGCGGCATATCCGCGTCGTCCAGCAACAGCAGCATCGAAGCCAGCTTGAAGGTCGAGCCCGGCTCCGTGTTACGCCCGATGGCGTAGTTCTCCCGCTCGGCGTATCCGCCGCCGGGGGTGCGCCCCAGATTCACGAGGGCGAGGATTTCGCCCGTGCGGACCTCCATCACGATCGTGGTGCCCCAGATGGCGTTCTGGGCTTCGAGCTGTTCGCGCAGGTAACGGTTCGCCACGTCCTGCACATCGAGATCGAGCGTCGTGACCACGTCCAGTCCGTCGATCGGGTCGATGTTGTCGCCGTCCACGACGCGGCCGTAAAAACCCCGGGCGATGCGTTGGCGCGTGGCCCGACCGTCGCGGCCGGCCAACTCTTCGCGATAGACGGCCTCGATGCCGTAGTTGCCTCGGTCGCCGGTCAGTCCGATCGTGCGGCGCCCCAGTTCGCCCTGCGGATAGATGCGCTCGTCGCTTTCACGCAGGTTGTAAACCATGCCCATGTTCCAGTTCAGGAGCGGGTATTTGCGCAGGGTTTCCCATTCGGTGTAGTCGATGTCGCGGGGAAAGATTTGGACGGGAGTGTGGTCGCGCAGGGTATCGTAGAGTTTTTTCGGCACGAATTCCCGGTCCAAAATCCGGTCGATCCAGCGGGCGATGCGTCCTTCGGAGCGGGGAACGAGGGTGTCCTTGCGGTATTTTACCTGGTAGTGTTTGGCATGCTGCGTGCGGAACATGCGACGGTATTCGGCTGCGGATCTGTCGCCGAAATAGGCGGCAAGTAGTTTGGACAGCGAGTCGCTCTGTTCGTGGAACGTACGCACGGAGTCGAGCCCCGGGCTGCCGAAATCGAATTCGACGCGGTAGCGGAAGATCGAGGTGGCCAGCGGATCTCCGTCCCGCGTGAGGATGTTGCCCCGCTGCGCCGGGATGATCTGTTCGGTGAAGATGCGTCCGGCGAGCCGTTCGGCATTGTAGGCGACCTCCGAGCTGAAGAGCTGCACCCATACCAGACGGGCGAAGATGAGCAGTCCCGCCAGGATGAAGAGGATGTAGAGCAACCTCACCCGCAGCAGGATGTCGCTTTTGATGCGCGATTTTTCCGGTTTCATCTTGCTCATCAGTCGTCGAGAATTTCACCCGGAACGACCGGGTCGTACAAGTCGATGCCCCGTCGGCGCAGCTCTTCGAGGATGGCCGAGTGGGTAGTATGGCGGAAACGCTGCTCCTGAAGGCGCGTCGAGCGCTCGCGCAGCATCTGGACCTCGCGGTAAAGCCGCGAGTATTTCATGTCGAGGTGCAGCGCCGTGAACATTACGAAGATGCTGACGAAAAACATCGCGGCGATGCAAATCATGTAACGGTAGTATTCCGAGGCTCCTTTCCGAACCAGAATATTGCCCGAAAAGAGGAGCCAGAAGATATTCGAGCGGCGGCGCTCCTCCTTGCGTTGCTCCTCTTGCCGGGCCTCCTCTTCGGCCTGTTCCCGTTCCCGGTCGGCACGAATTTCCTCGTCGGCTTCGCCGCTCTGCACGCGCAGTACTTCGCGCCGGATGCGGCGGGCGAGCTCTTCCTCCCGCTCCCGGGCGGCACGCTCCTCGTCGGTGACGGGGTCGAATTCGTGGTCGTTGTATTTCATGTCGGTCGGAAACGGTTATTGGCGTACGATTTTGGCAGCGGCTCGCAGTTTGGCCGAGCGCGAACGCGGGTTGCGGACGAGCTCTTCCGAGGAGGGAGTGACGGCCTTGCGCGTAATGATTTCGAACGGCGTTTCGGGCTTGCCGAAGAAATCCTTTTCGATGCGCCCCTCGAAATTGCCGCTGCGCAGGAAGTTCTTCACCAGCCGGTCTTCGAGCGAGTGGTAGGAGATCACTACCAGCCGTCCGCCGGGGCGCAGCACCTTGAGGCTCTGTTCCAGCGCCATTTTGAGCGCTTCCATTTCTCCGTTTACTTCGATGCGCAGGGCCTGGAACAGCTTGGTCAGGAATTTCGATTCGTCCTTTTTCGGGGTACAGGGCGCTACGGCCGCAACCAGGTCTGCGGTGGTCAGGATCGGCTGCGCGGTCCGTGCGCGGACGATGCAGGCGGCGACTTTCCAGGGGGTGTCGATTTCGCCCCAATCGCCCAGGATGCGGGTCAGGGCGTCGGCGTCGAGCGTGTTCACCAGGTCGGCCGCCGTGCCTCCTCCGCGCTGATTCATCCGCATGTCGAGCGGTGCTGAACCCCGGAACGAGAATCCCCGTTCGACGGCATCGAAATGGTGGGACGACACGCCCAGGTCGGCCAGGATACCATCGACCCGGGTTACTCCGTGCAGCCGCAGGGCGCCCCGCATGAAGCGGAAGTTGCTTTCGACGTAATGGAAGCGGCTGTCTTCCGGGCAGTTGTCCCGGGTATCCCGATCCTGATCGAAGGCGTAAAGACGTCCCCGGTCGCCCAGTGCCGACAGGATGCGGCGCGAATGTCCGCCACCGCCGAAGGTGAGATCGACATAGGTTCCTGCAGGATCGATGTCGAGCAGTCGGACGGACTCTTCGAGCAGGACGGGCGTATGATAGACGGAGGTCATTTGGTTTCGATATATATTTAGGGTGTAAAGTTAGGCAATTTGCAGGGAAAAATCGTTATCTTTACCGAAGAAAAAACGGTTGAGAACGGTCGTACTCCGGAAGGCCGGGGTGTCCCGCTTCCGGGATCTCCCTGTACCGATGCGGAGTTTCGATTGGAAATCCGAGCGTAGGTGCGATAGGTGCAAATCGGGCGTCGTACGACTTTCGACCGATAATTAAAAGGGTTACGTTATGCCGAAAATAGATGTCGATGCCGTGCTTGCGGCAAAGGCTCCCCGGATCGCCCGATGGGTGCCGGGATTCGTTATCCGCTGGCTCAAGCGCACGATCCATCAGGACGAAATCAACTATATTCTGGATGAGTATTCCGCGCTTCCTCCTCAGCAGTTTATCCAGGCTTGTTTTAAGTTCTGGGGAGTGACCTATTCGGTCGAAGGGCTCGAAAATCTCGATCCGAAGGGACGGTATCTCTTTGCCTCGAACCATCCTTTCGGGGGAATGGATGGTATGATGCTGGCCGACGAGCTGGTCGGATATTTCGGCGATGCGCGGGTGATCGTGAACGATTTGCTGATGCACGTCGAGCCGCTGCGACCGCTCTGGATCCCGGTGAACAAGCACGGTTCGCAATGCGGGGAATACCTGCGCAGGTTCGACGAAGCTTTTGCAAGCGATTGTCCGATTCTGACCTTCCCGGCCGGGCTTTGTTCGCGCCGTCGGCAGGGGGTGGTGTCCGATTTGCCGTGGCGTTCGAATTTCGTCAAGCGGGCGGCGGCGTCCGGGCGCCGGATCGTGCCGGTTTTCGTCGAGGGCGAACTATCCGATTTCTTTTACCGCCTTTCCAATTTTCGGACGAAGATAGGTATCCGGTTCAATATCGAGATGCTCTATCTGCCCGACGAGATGTTTTCGCAGAAGGGAAAACATTTCCGGATACTGGTCGGGGAGCCTGTTTCGACGGACGAGCTGGTCGAATGCGGATCGTGGCAGCAGCGGGCGGATTACGTACGCGAAAAGGCGTATTCTTTGGAAAAAAAGTTGCGTGCCGAAGCAAAACACGGATAAATTGTTTAGTTTTGCTCTAAATTTAACAGCATGGAACCCATCATAGAGCCTGTAAGCCGAAGTCTGTTGCTCGCGGAATTGACCCCTGAACGCAAGGTCCGAAATACGAACAAGGCTTCGAATGAAATCTATATTTTCGATGCCGCCGAATGCCCGTCCCTGCTGCGGGAGATCGGACGCCTGCGGGAGGTCGCCTTCCGGTCGGCGGGGGGCGGAACGGGGCTCGCCGTGGATATAGACGAGGAGGATCTCGCCGGCGACGGTTATTACCAGTTGATCGTCTGGGACCCTGCGGAGCAGGAGATCGTGGGCGGTTATCGCTTTATCGTCTGCACGTCGGAAAATCCCCGGCATCTTTCCACTGAACATTATTTCACCTTCAGCGACAAATTCCGCAAGGAATACCTGCCCTATACCATCGAACTGGGGCGTTCGTTCGTACAGCCTTCCTATCAGTCGCGCGGCAATTCGAAGAGTATCTATGCGCTGGACAACCTCTGGGACGGTTTGGGGGCGCTTGTGGTGCTGAATCCCAAGGTGAAATACCTTTTCGGCAAGGTGACGATGTACGCTTCGTACAAGGCTATGGCACGCAATGCCCTGATCTGGTTCCTGCGCCGTTATTTTCCCGATCCCGATCATCTGGTGGCGGGTAAAAATCCCGTGCAGCTCGATTTGGACGATCCCTATTACGAGCATTTTTTCACGGGCAAGACCTATGAGGAGAATTACCGTATCCTGATCCAGCGCATCCGCGAGTTCAACGAGAACATTCCTCCGCTGATCAATGCCTATATGAATCTCTCGCCTACGATGCGGGTGTTCGATACGGTAATCAACACCGATTTCGGCGGTGTGGAGGAGACGGGTATTCTGCTGACCATTCCGGACATTTATCCCGAGAAAAAACAGCGTTATATGCGTTGGCAGGGGTGGCGTGAAAACCTCAAGCAGCGCCGGGAACATTTCCGCCTCCGCCTGCAGGAGCATCTCTCGCGTATCGGGAAAAGATGGGAAGTGTAGTCGAGCCGGATTTTCCCGGGTCGGATGTCTTATTTTGATAAAATTACGCCTTTTCGGTGTAATTTTTTTGTTTATGGATGCGGAATTTCTCGAAAAATTGTAATTTTATAGAGAAAAGAGAAGTTTGTATGCGTACAAGATTGGTAGTGTCTTTTTTTATCTGTTTTTTGCTGCAGGCATGCTCCGGAGCTTCGACGACGAAGACGAATGGAGTGTCGAACACATCGGGAAACGATCAGGCCGGATGTATCGCCTTGGATACGATCGGCATCGATGGTGCGGTCGAGAAGTTCGTATGGAACGAAGAGGATGGAATCGGCTTCTTAATTCAGGATAATAGCTATTTGGACTTTATTAAATCGTCTTTCACATCGAGGCCGGTGTTTGCTATGCAGGCTGCTGACGGTCGAATAACCTATTCGACGGAGGATTTGATGAAAGAGATGTGGCCGAAAGAGCGGATCGAGGATCCTGTTTCGGTCGTAGCTTGGCGACCGTATGGATTTGCGTTACAAGAGGACGGGAGTTTTTTTCTTCCGGTCGGTGTGGCGCAGTATGATGAGAAGGGGTGCCGGAGCGTGCCTATGCTCGGCCGGTACCGGGGAAATCTGGCTGAAATGACACTCGATTTCGAAAATATGTTCTCCGCTGTGGAGTTGCGATTGAGGAAAGACAGCTTCGCTCTCGAACCGATTAAGGTGAAACAAGTTATTTTGCAGGGAAACGACGGTGAAATTCTGGCAGGATCGATCAAGGTGGTAGCCAGTAGGCAGGAGCTGCCCGACAGTGTGTGCGAAGAGAGGAAAGTCAGTCCTTGCGTCGTATTGGATTGCGGATCGGGGGTGGAGCTGACGGAAGAATCGACCTCTTTTTATCTGCCTGTACTGCCTGTGGAGTTTCGCCGAGGGTATTCGTTAACGGTCGTGACGGATCGTGACAGCGGGAATATGTTCAGGATTCAATGCGGTGGCAAATTCCCCGTAAGATTGAAAAAAGGTCGGATATACCGTGCGGCGGATACGATTGTTCGCCCGGCGTATCTGCAATACATGATTCCCGATCCCAATTTCCGGGCTTATCTTTTGGAACAGGGGTATATCGAAGAGATCGGCGAAAACGGGAGCCGGGTCGTAGTAACACCTGCCGGTCGGGCTGCGACGAAGATAGATTGTTCGAGGCGGGGTATCGCTTCCTTAGCAGGAATCGAGTATTTCCCGCTGTTGGAGGAGTTGAATTGCTGTATGAATATGATATCGACGTTGGATTTGACGCAGAATCCTCGTTTGGTAAAGTTGGATTGTTCGGGAAATTGTCTTAAATCCTTGGATGTAAGCCATAATTCGGTGCTAATGGAGTTACGGTGCATGTTGAATGAGCTGGTGGCATTGGAAACGGATCGGAATCCGAAGCTGACTGTTTTGCATTGTGCATTTAATCGCTCGTTGAAAGCGTTGGATGTGACTGGTAATCCCCTGTTGAAAGAGTTGGTGTGCACGGAAAACAGTCTGTCGAGTTTGGATGTGTCGCATAATTTGGAACTGAAAAAACTTATGTGCGGAAATGGTTTTGTCAAAAAGAACCGTTTGGAAACCCTGGATGTTAGTAAAAATACCAAACTCGACACGTTGGAATGCTCGGGCTGTTGGCTGAAAACCTTGGATGTCAGTCGGAACCGGGATTTGATATATTTGAATTGCAGTAGAAATGAATTGGAGCGTCTGAATCTCGGCGCTGTTCCGAATTTGAAGGAATTGGATTGTCCCATGAATAAATTGAGCCGACTGGACGTATCTCGTTGCAAGGCTCTGACATGGATTTCGTGCGACAGGAACTCGCTCTCCTCGTTAGATGTATCCCACAACCGGTCGTTAAATTGGCTGTCGTGTGGTGAAAATTTGCTTACTACGTTGGATGTGTCGCATAATTCGGTGTTGGAAACGTTGTGGTGTAATGACAACCAATTGACTACGTTGGATCTTTCGGGAAATCCGATTTTGAGAAAGCTGTATTGTTGCAATAACCGGTTGTCCTCTTTGGACTTGAGTAAAAATAAATTCTTGGAACCGAGGAATGTGTCCGATCACGGGAACTGTTTCCCGGAGGAAGAGGGTTCGATTGTGGTTAATTCCTGCTGTTTCTGAAAAATGAAAAAGGGGCTGTCTAACAGTTTTAGACAGCCCCTTTCGTTGCTTTTTGGTTTTACCGCGACGCGGCGATATTCGAGCTGTGCATGCCCCGGGAATCGCGGGCCCAGTCGTCCCTGGCGCGGAGTACCTGTTCGATGATGTCGCGCACGCAGCCGTGCCCGCCCGCGAACTCCGAAACGTAGCGCGAGGCTTCGATCACCTCGGATGCCGCATCCGAGGGACAGACGGGGATTCCGACTGCCTTCATACACTCCAGGTCCGGGATGTCGTCGCCCATGTAGATGACGTTCGCCGGATCGAGTCCGTGGCGTGCGAAGAAATCCTGCATGGCCGATATTTTGTCCATGCAGTCCAGGTAAACATCTGTGATTCCCAGCATTTTGAGCCGGTGGTCGAGCGTTGCGCCCCGTCCGCCCGTGATGATGCACACTTTGTAGCCCATACGGAGCGCATAGGCGATGGCATAGCCGTCCTTGGCATAGTATTTTCGGATGAAATCCCCATCGACCAGGGGCATGATTCCCCCGTCGGTCATTACGCCGTCCACGTCGAAAATGAACGCTTCGGTCTTTACGATGTCTTCTTTGAAGTTTCCCATATATCTTGACTTAATGATTCATAAATTCGTAACAGTCGCGGATCGTGAGCGAGTGCGGCTTCGTGCCGCCGCAACGTCGGCAGGTCGCCGCGTACGGCAGGCCCGGTCTGCACCCGATGCGGATCGCCCGAATCGACGGCTTTGGCTGCGGTTTCGGCGATCAGGGGTTTCAGTACGTCGAAGGGCAGTTCGGTCCCGTGCAAAATCTCGCCTCCCAATGCGTAGAGGTGATTGACGAAATTGCAGGCGAAAACCGCGGCCAGGTGAAGGCGTACGCGACGGTCGGAGTCGGCACGATATACCGTGCGGCTCAGATTGCGGGCGAACGCTTCGAGCTCCGAGGTGAAGGAGTCGTCGTTTCCTTCGACGAAAAGAGGTATTTTGGCAAAATCCACGCTGCGGCCTTGGGTAAAGGTTTGCAGGGGATAGAGAACGCCCCGACGGTCGAAGCGTGCGGGAAGAGCCTCTATTCCGATGCCTCCGGCCGTATGTACCACAGCGGCTTCGGCGGGTATGGGCAGGCTTTCGGCCAGCGTGGTGATCGCCGCATCGCTGACGGCCAGGATGTAGAGGTCTGCGGCGGCCAGCTCGCGCGGATCGGAGCTCCACGCGGTGCCGTTTTCGAGGGCGAGTGCTGTACCTCGTTTCGCGTTGCGGGCGAAGATCTGGAGCAATGTTGCTCCTTCCGTGCGGCTTATCGCGCGGGCGAGCGCTTCGGCCAGGTTGCCGCTGCCTATGAGGACGATATTTTTCATCTTTCCGAGTGTTTCGATTCGGGCTGCGGCCCGGAAGCCGGTTTGCGGGCGGCGTTCACTGCGTCGTCCAGGTCGATGAGCCGAAGCCGGTCGCCCGCTGTACGGCAGGCCGTCTGAAGCTCGTCGAGCGCGCGGTCTATTCGGCGCGTTTCTTCGGTCGCGGCGAAGTAGAGGCGTGTCGAACTGTAATTGTCGATGGTTCTGAAAATGTTGTAGAGCGTCATTTCGTGGATGTCCCGTCCGGGGGCGAAAGCCACTTCGCGGTCGTCGTCCGGATTCCGGATTTCGATCAGCAGGCCCGTGCGCACGAGCTGGTGCAGGACATCGTTCACGATGCGGGTGGGCAGCGAGAGTCGGCGGCGGAGTTCATCGACCGGGAGCGCCCCTTCGTTTTCCCGAAAGCGGTGTACGACCTGGAGCATGACGGCCAGGATGATCCGGCGTCGTCGGTCGTTGCTGATGCCGAGCGATTCGCGCTCTTCGGCGAAACGGTCGATATTCTGGTAGGCGAACGAGAGTTCGCCGCCGAAGAGCAGGATTTCCCACGAGATTTGCAGCCATAACAGGAAGAGCGGCAGGGCTGCGAAACTGCCGTAAATCGCGTTGTAGGAGGTCATCCATCCTTGCAGATAGAGGTAGCCCCACTGAAAGAGCATGAAGACCGTTCCTGCGACGATACCCGCCATGAAAGCGCTGCGCCACAAGACTTTCGTATTGGGCACGACGGCATAGATCAGGGTGAAGCTGCCCCAGATGATGACCAGGGCCGAAAGTTTCGAAAGAAGGATGCCGAGGAACGTATTCCCCGCGTCGAAGAACCGGAGCAGATAACCTCCCATCGTGCTGGCCACGAGCCAGAGGATCGGGGCGACCATCGCGATGACGATGTAGTTGAGGTATTGGCGGGCGATATTGCGCGAGGACTGAACCTCCCAGATGTTGTTGAAAGCGCTCTCCACCGACCCGAAAACCCGGATGACGGCCCAGAAAAGGGTTACGACGCTGACCAGGGCGATAAGCCCGCCCTGCGTATTGGCGAGGGCTTTGCGGGCGAATTCCACCATGTAGTCCAATACTTCGACGTTTTGCGGGAAAAGGGCGTAGAGATCGTCGATCAGGCCGTCCAGAAGCCCGAATCCCTTGACTACGGCGAATACCAGCGCCAGGATCGGGACGATCGAGATGAGCGTATAGAACGTCAGGGCGGCGCTGCGCACGATCGTATCGTGGGCGATCAGGCCGCGTGCCGTGTAGAACAGCAGCTTGTACTGTCTGACGGCCCACCGGACGCGGGGATTGCGGTAGGAGTTTGCGTTGCGCCGCAGGATCGTGTCCGTGAAGTAGGTGAAGACGTTCTTGACTTTCATTTCGGGACGTTTCTCAAAGATAGCTATTTTAGACGGATCGTCCAATAATCCTGCCCGATTTTCGTGAAGGCGATCCGTCGCTCGCCGCCTTCGCGTATGCCGAGCCGTGCGGCGATTTCAGCCGCCGTGAGCGGGAAATCCTGTTTCAGAATCGTCAGTCGGCTGCCGGAAAGCTCCCGTTTCAGTTGCTTGGGGTTGTAGGGCTCGATCCGCTCGATCTCCAGCCAGCGGCCCAATGTGTCTTCGGACTTTTCCGCTGCGAATCCGTAGCCGTTCGGACTCCAGATGTCGGCGCGACCTTGCAGGTAGGTCGGCGCCAGCCGGGCTTTTTGAAGCGCTACGTCGGGGATCAGCAGCCAGCGGTAAGCGGCCGGATCGAAGGGCTTGTCGCAGGGAGTTGCACGGGCTTCGGCGGGCGGACAGGAAAATTCTCCCAGTCCGAGCGCAACGGCCGTCAGCAGGGGACCCGTGCCGTCGGCATAGACGACGACTTCCTTGCATTCGTCGTGCAGCGACACCACCTCCGTGCGGCAGGGACCGAAGAGCCGGAAGGTTTCACCGACGTCGAACAGCGGGGAGTTCTTGACGCAGAGGTTCGGGGCGATGCGACGGAGTTCCGGCAGCAGCTTCGGTATGTCGGGAGAACAATCCTCCAGCCGCACCAGCTTGCGCCCTTCGGCGCTGCGTCGGTCGGGGTCGGCGTAGATCCAGTCGAAGTGGTCCCGGGTCGAGGCGAGGAACGCCTCGGCGGAGGAGTTGATAACCCGTATGTTCGTTGCGCCCAGCCGCCGGAAATTCTCTCCGGCGACGGCCGCCAGCGTCGCATCCCGTTCGAGGGTGATGACTTCGCGGAAGCGTTTCGAGAGGTAGAGGGCATCGACGCCCAGTCCGCAGGTAAGGTCGAGCACCCGTTCCCCACTGCAACTCTTGCGGGCCGCGCACGCCTCGCTCGAGGCCTGTTCGAAAGCCAGCGGCGGGAGGATGCAGCGGGCTTCGTAGTAGGAGGGGAGTTTTGTCCGTGCCCGTGCGAGGTATTTGACCTGCGTGGCGATGAGTGCCGCATGCGGAATACGCTTGTCGAGGGCGATCGCCGCAGGGTCGCGGCCGATTTGCTCTTCGACGGTACGCCGCACTTCGGGAGTCAGCAGCAGTCGGTATTGTTCCGGAGTCATCATTCCGGGAGCGAAGATACCGATTTTTTCCGTTCGGCGCTCCATAGGAGCAGGGTTGCGAAGATGAAAAGTCCGTAAACGATCCAGCATTGGGTCGTCGTGAGCCGGATGTCGAGGGCGGCTGCCGGAAGTGCCGCTGCAGCTCGGATCAGTTCGTTCTGTGCCCGGGCTGCGAATCCTGCGACGTCCGAGAAGAGCGGTGCGAGCACTGTTCCCGGGATCACGAGCCAGAGCGTGCAGCTCCCGACCACGACGTAGGAGAGCAGGATGACGACGGGGTTGAGTGCCAGCCCGACGACCGAGATCTGGCCGAAGGTATGGGAGATAAGAGGTGCAGTCGCAGCGGACGCTGAAAATCCGATGGCGAGGGTTGCGGTCAGCATATCGATGCTTTTGCGGCGTGTTCGCAGGAGGCGGCAGAGGGGGAGTCCCCAGGCGATGATGCCGGCGACGGCGATGAACGAGAGTTGGAAGCTGATGTCGAACAGGTAATCGGGATGGAAGAGCAGCATGACGAAGGCTACGCCGGCGAGTGTGTTCATCCCGACGTATTCCGACGACGAGGCCAGGGCGAATTGCAGGACGGAGAACATCAGCGCGGCCCGGACGACGCTGGGCGGGAATCCCGTCGTGGCGGCATAGAGCCAGATGAGCAGGATGACCGCGATATTGCGCAGGATGTGTCCGTGCCGGAAGAGCGGCAGCCACCAGAGCAGCAGGTTGGCGAGCAGAAAGACGATGCCCACGTGCAATCCCGAAACGGCGAGCAGGTGCGAGGTCCCGCTGCGCGAGTAGGCCGCACGGAGTGCAGGGGAGAGCGAGCGTCGATCCCCGGCCGTCATAGCGTTGCAGAGGGCCTGTTCGTCGGGCGCCAGGGACAGACGGTCGAGCCGTGCGACGGCCCGTTCGTGCAGGAACAGGGAGAGATGCTTCGGGGGAAGCTCCCGGTGCAGGGTGTCGCGCAGCAGCAGGCTTGAGCGGTTCAGGTAGAGGGTGCCGACGTATCCCCGGCGGGTCATCAGCCGTCCGTAGCCGCCGTGACGGGCGGTGAAAGGGTAGATTTTGCCGCGTACGACGGCTCGGTCGCCGGGATTCAGCACGGTCGAAGAGTCGCATCGAACCACGAGGTTTCCGGCGGCGGGGAGCCATTCTCCGGTTTCGGAGTTCCGCAGGGCGCGGAGCGATGCGCCGGAGGCCGTTTTGCCTTCCCGTTCGGAGAGGCGTTCCCGGACGACGATTTCGTATTCGCCCGGAGTGCCGGTCGGCGGAGCGGGAGTGTGTCCCAGTTCGGTGACGGTCATGCCGAAAAGCAGAATGGCTCCCAGGGTGGCGAGGTTTGCGCCCCGGTCGTCGGCGAGCAATGCCAGGATACCGCAGACGAGGAATCCGCCTACTAACAACCACAGCGGCAGTACGTAGTGGTCGGCCAGCAGGATGCCGGCCGTGAGCGGCGGCAATGCGCGGAGCATGGGCATGCGCCGGAGTTTCGACCGGAGGTTTTCGGACTTGAGTCGTAGCATAACGGAGCCGGATCGCGGGAAATGGACGGAGAACCGGGCTTTGACTTTGTGTTTTTTTCGTTTTCTGCGTTCGGCGGGACCTCGTGGACAATCACGGGCCTCGTCGATCGGATATTTGCGGTTTGCCTCCTTCGGATGCGACAGAATATTCCCGCCTCTTCGTTGCATCCGCTTCGAGTGTCGGTTTTCGGATTCGGCGGTTTTCCGATTCGTAAAGATAACTGTTTTTTCGGAAGAATGAGCCGTTCGGATGTATGGATAATACAAAACGACACGCATCATTTCATTCGATGCGTGTCGTTTTGTATTATCGGAGGTTTTTTCGCCCGTTTAGAACGATGCGAATGTGTTCCAGTTCGAATTTTGCTCCGCTGCGGCCTGGATGTCGGCAGGCAGGTTGGCGAAGAAATTATATCCGGTCAGCGCTTCTATTTCGGCGACCGATTTGGTGTAGCTCTGGTAGCTTTCGCCCGAATAGACGCGGTGAGGCAGCCATACACCGACCGTCGATGCCGAAGAGATCTTGCCCGAAGCCTCTCTTTTGACTTTGAGCAGTACCTTGTAATAGTAGTTCGGTACGGGACAGTTCTTGGTATCCTTGGCCGGTTTGATATATGTGATCGTTTCATTCCCGGTTACAGTCCGTAGGATGGCGCCCGTAACCACGTAAACCGTATCGGTCTGTTGTTGTGCGAGCGTCCGCACGTCACCTTCGAGCGTACTCCAGATGCCGGAGTTGAACCCGTTCTGAATCTGCGGCGTGGAATTCGTAGCGTAGAACGTCTGCGCACACATGGTGCCATAGGGATCCTTGTTGCGGTCGGCGTTCGGGATCTGGTGGCCGCGAGCGTAGATGTTCGAGGTGGAACCTACGTTCACTCCGTACGATCCGGTCCAGACATTGATTTGTTGCGAGGTCGGAATCCCGGGTGTCGCAGCCCACGGATCGTTCGGACGTCCCGATCCCAGGTCACCGGCCGCCAACGGGTAAGCTACCCAGTAGGCCGTGTAGGTCGATGTGTCGTAATACATCGTGTAGTTGCGTGCCGTGTCGTAAAAGGTCCGCAGCAGCATATTGCTACTTGCGTTGTCCTTGGCCGGAAGCTCGTACCAGGCGGCATGATCCGTCCGTGCTCCTTCGGTGGTAAAGGTTGTCGAAGAACTCTGCGGCGTGGAGCCGTTGGTCGCCGTTACGACGCCGTAAACCGAGTACGTCGTTGCGGGCAGAAGATCGGAGAGGTTGGCGGTCGCTTCGTTTCCGGAAACGAAGGCAACGACACTTCCCGTGTCGCTGCCGTTCGTTGCGGAATAGAAGAACTGCACCTCGGTTGCGTAAGCGGCGTCGGTCAGACTACTGGAAACCTTCGCTGTACTCGAAGTTATGTCGCTTACGCTCGGTGTGGCAATTCCCGGGGTAGGGTCTGGGGAAGGATTATCGCCTCCCCCTTCTCCCGAGTTTCAGTTGATCGTGATGGTTTTAATCATCAACGACTTGCCGCCCGATTTGGTGTTTAACGTAAGGACGATCTCGCCGGACAGCGGAGTTTCCGATTCGACAACATACTCCTGGTTGTCCGTTTTTGCCAAGGAGATCGTTTCGCCGAGTGCTTGTCCTCCGACCGTTACGTTTATAGTGCTGTTTGCCGTATTTGCCGACATAACCAACGTGATTTTTTTGATTCCTCCGGTATAATCGGACGTTTTTATGGTGACATTATCGGGTTTCGACCAAGAAAGACCGCGTATCCCGCTATTGGGATCGAATGCAGTGGGCGCTTTGCTTGCAGTCCATGTCAGTCCGTTTACTGTTAAGCCGGCAGCGATCTTGTCTTTATCCGTGCTTTCGAAAGTGTAGGTCCAAGTTTCTCCGACACCGCCTTCCGGCTTGCTGTTCTGGGTAATGAGCAATGTCGCGTTGGCTGTACCCAGTGAAGTAGTGGCGGTAAGAACGATGCGTGCTGTACGAGGTGTTGCGACCGTATTTTCTGTGGCTGCGACTTCGAGGCGATTTTCGTTGCCGTTGTAATCACCTGTGGTGATCCAGTCCGGCTGTTCGGTTCCTTCAGTGCCGTCGTAAATAGCGACGGAAACGTTTTGCGTTTCGGCGTTCTTCAACGTAACGGGGATGTAGTGTGTTTCCGTATCGTTATAAGACAGTGTCAGGGTGGACGGATCCAATGTGATTTCAGGCAACTTGACGTATTCGGCAGGGATCAGGGTCAGATCTTTTGTCTGGGAACCGGTATAGAATCCAAAACCGTAAGTTGCCTGCGTGTTTTTCGCCAAAATACGGGAAGGGGTCGTTGCCGATGCGATTTGGTAAGTGCTTTCGGACTTGTTCTTGGTAATTACCAGTTCATAAGGAGTCGAAGAGGTCGTAGCGCTGTTGCCGCTTTCCCAGGAGAGGTAGTTCTCGCCTTGACTGATCGTGTAGTTGTCACCCGATTTGGTAATTGTCCAAATGAGGGTTTCGTCCCCGGTTTTGTAGGGATTAGACGGCGTAATCACTACGGGAGCCAAACGGGAGCCTTCAGCTAAAGAACTCATTGCATAGGTTGTTTTGGATTGGGTCGCCGTGATGACGTAGTCGCCGCTCAATGTTTCGTTCTCCTCTTCCGTAGCGCCGGTCATATCGACCGCGAAAGTCGAGCTGTCGCCCGCTGCGAAAGCCAGGGCCCGGCCCTCCTGAACGGTTACCGTCTTGGTGAAGATCTTCGATGCGGTGGTCACGGTAACGGTGAATGTTTCACCGGTTGCCACTTCGAACGGGAAGCAGGTGAAATAAGCCGTCATGCCCGCTTTGCTATTGGCCGTGATGTTCATCTCCGAAGAGTAGTTCAACGTCACGTTATCGGCGAAATTGTTAATATAGCCATACTCCTTGATGGTACCTGCCGTCATATCGACATAGCTGCGGCCCGTGACTTTTTTGTCGGGAGCCGTAAATTTGACGCCGAGGACACTTTCCGCAGATGCGAGGTTCTTGACCGTCATCTTACCGATGGCGACGGCACGGCCGAAACTCATTTGCAGTTCGGTCGGTTGACTCTCCACAGAGATCGATTTGGCGATCAGCAGGTCCGCGTTCGAATCGAAACTCGTAGCGGTCGGCTGCTGGACTGTGGGAGTGATGACCTTCATGTTGGTGATGTCCGTATTGCTGGAGGTAGCCCATGCCGAAGCGGGGTAAACCGCGTTGTAAACGAGCGAGGTGTTCTTGTTTGCGGGGAACGCTACGGCGAATTTTGCAATGTCGTGGCTTATCACGCCCTCTTGCGAGGTAGCAAATACGGTAGTGGAAGCTGCCGTTTCGAGTACTTGCAGGAATTCACCGGTCGCATTCCACGAAACTTCCCCCGTCAGGGGATCATACGTTGTACGGGAACCGGATGCCGATTCGAGTTCTGACGATGCGGAGACCGTTATGGTTACTTTGCGCCCGTTCGACGGGTCGGAAACCGTGTCGTCTTTGGAGCAGGCTGTGAACAGAGATGCACACACCGCAACAGCCAAGATGGATTTGAAAAAAGTTTTCATAGTCGTGCAATGTGTTTGTTAGTACTCTCCGTAATCGGTGTCATTGATGCTGCCGCCTGCTTCGCCCAATCCTCCATAGTCCAGGACGGTGCTGCTGGCAAAACCTTTTTCGATCGAGATGTTAAGGATCTCAATCGAAGGGGCGGAGTACGAAGTTTCCCTCCCCCCCCCTAACCGTAGATTTGTAGTGTCTTTCCATAGTAATAGAGGTATATGTTTGAGAGTTTTTACATCCTTTCCCGGTTAATGGGCTACCACAAATATAGACAATATTCGATTAAGGAACAAGAAAAAATCCAAAATTCATCGAATCTTCATATTTCGATGCGGATTATGCGCGAAAGCGTCCGAAATTTAATATAAATTGTCGAACATGCTCTGGCTCTTGTCGTACTTCAGGTCGGCAAGGGAGGCGGCTTTGACCCCGATGTTGAAGCTCCAGCTCTGGTAATGACCGAAGGGAATCCATGCGAACGACATCTGCCAACAGTGCAGGTCGCGTGTAATGGTGATGGAGGCCGGAGTAAGCTCTTTGGCCTGGAAGTCGTAACCACCCTGGAATGTCACGCCCATTTTTGGGAGAATCGTGACGCTGCCGTTGATACCGAGGGTCTGGGTGATGTTTTTCTGGTATCCTGTCGTGCCGTTGTTGGTCGGCGAAGAGGAGTAACTGATCGTATAGTTGAATCCCAGGTTCCAAGGTAGCGAGAAGTCGTAATAGGCCTGGGTCATGTATTGTCGTCGGAGCGCAGGGTTCATCTGCCCGTAAGGGTCGTAGAACGGATTGGCGTAGGCCGGATCGATCGGGGCGCTGTTGATGTCGTTGATCGCCGGGGTGGAGTTATCCTGCCGGGACTGGAACGTATAGCCGAACGAGGTGCTGGCCGATACTACGCGGCCGGGGAAAAAGAGCTTGTTGATACGCTGGCCCTGCGGTGTGACCCGGTAGGGGTCGAGCGTGGCGCTGATGTTGATGCCGAAGTTCTGGAAGACCGTAGTACGCAGCGAAATGGGGATGTTCGAAAGTCCCATGGAGTCGGCCAGGAAGTTATAGGATACCTGTCCGATGCGGAGTTCGTCGATCAGTTTGATCTTCTTCATACCCGAGGTATCGCGTTTGCTGAGCACCTTCATTTCGAGCGTCTGCGAGAGCGAGGCGTTGATGGCCATGGACTGACCGGAGCTGGGCACACCGAAGATGCTCCCTTCGAAAGGCGAGTAGGTCTTGAAATTACCCAGCGTATCGCTCTGCACGGTCTTCAGGTAGCCGTATTTCTGTTTTGAGAAGTCGGGGGCGTAGGAGAAGCTCACCGTCGGGGTGATCGTGTGGCGGATCGCCTGCACCTTGCGGGTTTTCTTCTTTGCTTCGTAGCGGCCATAGACGATCGTCGAAGCCTGCAGGCTGAAGTTGTAGTTGTACAGACGATAGAAGCCGTATTCCGGATCGAGTTTGTCGATGCGGTTCAGCACTGGGTTCCAGACCTGTTCCTGCTTCTTGAAATACCATTTTTCGGTGTAGTTGATCGTCGGCCCGAAGTTGATGTAGTTGAAGATATTGTACGTCGCCGAGATGGGAATACTGTGCTCGAAGCCGTACTGCATGTTCTGGAGCGTCTCCTTGGTGAAGATTTCGGACTCTTTGGCGTTGGCCTTGTTGTTGAATTTGCCGGTATAGCGGAGCGAGATCTTCTCGTACCAGCGCTCCTTGCCCATCGCCTCCTTGCGTTTGAAGGGATAGAAGGTCGAGACGTTGAAAACTACGTTCGGCAGGGCGATCGAGAGCGTTCCGCTCTGCGAGTTCTGCGAAACGGACATATTGGCCGAAAGGGAGAACGGAGTGCCGAGCCAGCTTTTCGAGTAGGAGATCGTTGAACTGGTCTGCGTCTGGAGCGCCTGGTTCAGGTTGGTGGCCGAATAGCGGTTGTAGCCGCTGGTACGGAAATCGACCGATGCGGAGAAGGTCGATCCCGGATTGGCTTTGGGGTCTTGCGTATGCTGCCAGTAGAGCTGGAAGTTGTTCTGCTGGAGGAAGTCGGGTTCGCCCTTGTCGCCGACACGGACGTTCGAGTAGTTGAAATTCAGGGTGCCGTTGTACTTGTAACGCTTCATATAGCGCGACATCGCGGATGCCTCCCACGATCCGAGGGTGTAGATACCGCCCCGGATGGCCAGGTCCATGTGCTCTCCGAGCGTGAAGTAGTAGCCCAGGTCACGAATGTAGAATCCCTTGGTCGATTCCTCGCCGAAAGTCGGCATCAGCAGACCCGACTTGGGGCCGGAACTGAGCGGGAAGAAACCCTCGGGCAGTAGCGGAAAGTAGATGGGAACGTCTTCCAGGACCAGGTAGGCGGGACCCGTGACCACTTTCTTGCCGGGAATCACCTTCGCCTTGGTCATCGCCAGGTAGAAGTGGGGGTGGTCCGTCTGGTCGCAGGTGGTGTATTTGCCGTCCTGGATGTGGATGGTGTTGTCGTCCATCTTTTTGACGTTGTTGCCGATCAGCCAGCCGTCGCCCTCCTGAGTCGCCACGCCTTTGATTTTCGCCTTTTTACTGCCGATGTTGTAGGTGATCGTGTCCATCTGGTAGGTGGCCGACCCTTCGGTGAATTCGGGTTTGGTGACAATATCCTTGCCGTCGAGCGTGTCGGGCTTGCCGTAGGCGTAGACCATCTTCGAATCCATGTCGATGCGCATGTAGTCGGCCTTGAGGTTGCTGTTCTGGTAGGTGACGTCGCCCTTGTTGTAGATGTAGACCAGCTTGTTGCGCACGTCGTAGACCAGCGAGTCGGTGTTCTTGCCCGTGATCGGGTCGTCGAGGAACGCCCCTGCGGGCCGCGGCGTCTTCACCGAATCGCGGCGGAGCGTGTCGGCGGCGAGCGAGTCGGGCCGTGCCGCGCCCGGAGAATCGGCCTTCTGCGCCACGAGCGAGTCGACCTGCGCCGAAAAGAGCGAATCCTTCTCCTCCTGCGGCAGTGCGTTGAACGCTTCGCGCCGCCGGGCCTCTTCGCGCGCCTGCCTGCGGGCCTCGCGCCGCGAGGGGGTGACAAAAGGCGGACGTGCGCTCGTGTCGGGACGTATCGCGTCGGCGCGGGACGGAACCGGGACGGTGTCCCCGGGGGCGGGATTGCGGGCCGTGCGGGGCGCTCCGCCGCCCAGTACGATCTGGGCAAACAGCAGAATCACCGTCGCCGACAAGAGATATTTTACCCTAATTTTATCCAAAATCCCAAAAATTTTCCATACCTTTGCCGACAAGTCGGCAAAAACGCCCGGATCGAGGTCCTGTGCCCTTCCCGCCGCGTTTTCGGCCCGACAAAGATAGGTAAAAATTTATAGAAAGCTCACACTTGGTACCATTAAATATGCGCACACGACTTTTGCTGCTATTCGCCTTCGCGGCTGCAACTGTTCTTATGAACGTTGCGTCTGCGGGGAATATTGCGCACGGCGTCGAAGTCGTGGTCATCGATGAGGCCGACGAAATGGCCGATATGGGCTTCCTGCCGCCGGTCAAGCGACTGCTTGAGCAGATTTCGCCCGACGCCCAGCACATGCTGTTCTCCGCCACGCTCGATCACGGCGTGGATGAAGTGGTGAACACCTTCCTGCACGATCCCAAGGTGCACGAGGTCGATTCGGCCACCACCGAACCCGACCTGATGACCCACCACGTGTTCGAAACCACGCAGGGCGACCGTCATGAGCTGGTCCGCACCCTCGCTTCCGGCAAGGGACGCCGCATCCTGTTCACCCGCACCAAGTTCCAGGCCAAGAAGCTCGCCAAGAACCTGACGCAGAACGGCATTCCGGCCGCCGAGCTGCACGGCATGGAAGTTCATCGAGAGGGATGCGGTTTGCACCGGATTCCAATAGCCGGACAGCTCCAGCGACCAGTTGTCCGTCAGGGCCGTTTCGGCCCCGACGTTCAGCGTCGCGCTGCATGCCGCGAGGGCATTGGCCCTTACGGCGAAGATCTGTGCCGCAGCCCTGCGGGGCAGACCCCACAAGGCCGCCGACAGCAGCAGGAACAGTATGATTCGTTGTTTGTTCATTGTTGAAAGTTAATTCGGTTTTATTCCCGGATGCAGCGCACCGGATTGGCGGCATAGCGGTAAAAATCCGTCGTATTGACGAACGGCGGGTAGTTGCTCGTATCGAATAGGATCGAGGTGCAGGCTACGTCATGGAACACGCCGGTCGAGTCTCTCCAATGAAGATAATACGGAGCGTTCGTGTAGAGCCTTCCGAGCGACCCGTTGCGGTCGTAACGTCCTTCGTAGAATGTTCCGCCCAAAGGTATCTTCGCTGTCTGCGTGCTGTTACAGCGGATTGTAATGTAATAAGGTGTCGATACGCCTATCCGCTCTATTTCCGCAAAATCCTCGGCACCGGGCACTTTCCACCCCGGAGGGCATGGATCGTAAATGGATTTATGGCTGGTGCGGCTGATATTGTTCTTCCCGGTCGTGACGTTGCCCCAGAGGTTCGGGTGATGGACGTAGAGCCAGTCGGCGACCGATGCCCACTCTTCCCAATCCTCGTAAAATACCCCGTCCATATAAGTCGTAGGATGTGCCGTGGCCCATTCGAGGGTCATCACGTCGTAAGGCGATTCAGTTCCGGAGGTTCGGGGATTGCTTTCAGCATACTCGAATCCCGGAGCATAGACGGTCGGAGCCTGCGTGTAGGCGTCCGTGGCCAGCGCCGGATACGGGAACGGATCTTTGCGGCCCCACTGGTAATAGAGTCCTTTGGCAGCGGCCTGCGTGCAGTCCGTAGCCAGGGCCCCGAGGTTGCGATCCATAAAGACGGCTCCCGAAGCATAGGTCTGGGCCGTGGCCTCGATATCGTAATCCACCGACCAGATGTGCCACGACCATATGCATACCCCGCGGCTGTCGAGAAGTCCGATTACGGCATTGCCATAGGTCATGCCGGTTCGGAAGACGATACGTCCGTCGCCGGTCAGTTTCGCGCTTTCAACGATCGCGCCTCGGATCGTGCCCGTTTCCCAAAGCACCCGTGCTTCCGCACCCCGCACGGGCTCCGGGCGACCCCGCGGTGTAGGCCGCATCGGGCGGCGTCACCGCACCGTTGCCCATCGTCGTAGCGTCGAACGAATAGGAGGTATTCAATTCCGGCGCGATATAGCAGTTGGCCGTGCCCCCGTCGTCGAGCGGCCGGGTATTGACCGTGAATTTCGGGAAGATCGCGGCTTCGGGCGAGGTCGGAACATAGGCATACGAGGCCGATATCGAAAGCCGTGTCTTGTAGTCGGCTGCCGAATACCATCCCTCGAAGCGGTATCCGGCTTCGGGCAGGGCTGTCAGCGTGCATCCCTTTTCATGGCACAGGACGACCCGGTCGTGCGTCAGGGAAGAAGTTTCAGCGTCATACAACGCTCCGGCGACGGTTACCGTACCGTTCCCGTTTTCAGCCGTCGCGGGGTGAATATATACGTCGAGGTGGTTGGCGAAGCGGTGTCCGATGTCGAACGACTGTGCAAATCCCGCATCATCCTCGACCGTGACGGTATAGACCACCTGCGAATTGACCGTCGTATAGATTCCCGGAGCGTAGTTCACGCCGAAGACATTGGGGCCGGGTTGCTCCGGAAGCGTAAGGTCGCGGCCTTCGCCTACGGGAGAGCCGTTCAGACAGAACGCTCCGGCGTTGCCCTGCGCGACACCGATACGTCCCCGAAGCGTCAGGGGTGCGGGGTTTCCGTCGATCTCCACAGCGAGCATCTGAAACGGATTGTAGGTGCAATATCCGCCGGCCGCGTTTTCTTCGTAAGTGTCATGCACATTGACGGCATAGCTGCTAATGCGGGTATCTACCTCGCTGTCGCCCAAGATCGAGATATTGAGCCGGTAATGCGCGTTGGCCCGGACATTGAAATCCGAGGTGTTGTTTCCTCCGAGGTAAATATAATAAGCCAATATTTTCGACCCGCGCACGGCGCGGATCAAAAGATACGAGGCATTCGCGGGGGCATTTTCCGGGTTCTTCTGACGCTGGTCGGTAATGGCCGCCACCATGCCCTGCATATTGGGTAACAGATAGCAGTCGCCCGCAGCCTGCTGTCCGGAAAGTTCCACCTCCGGACAATCCGTATAGTCGTCGGGATCATCCGACGGTGCGGCCGCCATATCGAACACGGATACAGAACGCGGTACCGAGAACAGTTGCACGGAGCGCAGTTCGATGTCGGCAACGGCCGGAGTAACGGTAATGTGATAGGAGATTTTCGACACGCAGCGTTGTACTTCGACGGCAGGCAGCGTCAGCATCCCGTCTGCCGAGGGAATTATCGTTATATCGCCCTCATAGGCCATAGGCAATACATCGTACTTGTCGGCGTGTGTAACGGTAAAATCCTCCCACAGCAGATTGTCGCCCAGATCGCGGCCCAGATTGGCGGCAATGCAGATCCGGTAGTTGCCCGGTAGGCATTCGAAACGCAGCGTCGCAGAGGTCTGGTAACGGTGTAGGACAACATTGCCGTTATCGTCGTAAAGGTAGAGGTTCAGGTCGCGGATGGCCGTTTCATCCGCAGAGCGGGTTACGGAGGACATTCTTTCGGGCCGTACCGTCAGGCTGACAAAGACACCGCGGGGATTTGTACACTCTGTCCTGTCCTCGGCGATACAACTCCACAGCAACAGGATGGCAGCGAGTATCAACAGATATTTTTTCATAGTCGGAAAAATCTGAAAAAGGGATTGAAAAAAGCTCCCGCCCGCGAGGGACGGGAGCTGCCAAAACAAGAGGGCTATGCCCCCAGTTCGACGTTCTGCGTCACGGGCGTCTCCCAATCGGCGACGGTGACCGATACGGCGCAATCCTGACCTACAAGGCCCGTGATATTGGCCGCG
>ENA-OPEC01000097-OPEC01000097.1-human-gut-metagenome-genome-assembly--contig:-NODE-97-length-73140-cov-10.139481_pt1 | contig 73140 bp, 70 predicted proteins | sample MGYA00241622_ERZ501507 | MGnify/ENA primary metagenome ERZ501507 (study PRJEB25962, sample SAMEA2042582) | human gut metagenome | biome: human gut; feature: human-associated habitat; material: faeces... | reverse complement strand
TGACGAATTTCTGTGCTGCCAGATACGCCACTGCCTCCGCAGAGGCAAAGCTGCCTGGCAGCAGCGCAGGCTCTTTCGCTGCCTTTACAATGTTGGCCTCGCCGGTCCCCTGCTCACAGTTCTTGCAGGCGTAGGTGTAGTATACGTCCTCGCGGATCCAGAACTCCGCCGGCTTCATCTGCAGCGTCCGGCGAACCTCTTTGCCAATCTCCACTAACTCGCTGCCGCAGGCAGAACAAGTCAGTTCGTTCTCCGGCAGACGGTGCTCTACCACCTCGGTGCGAGTCCCCTCCGGAACGACATCCAACACATTGCCGGACTGCCGCTTGCGCTCGTGCGCCTTCACAGCAACAGGCTTCTCCGCGGCGGCTTTGGTTCCGGAAACATAGGCTTCCGCTTCGTTGTAAGTAAAGCTCAGCTGCTCCATGACCATCTGCTCCGCCTGCTCTGAGGAACGACCGAACAGCTTCTTTTTGGACAGCTTCAGCTGCTCCAGCAGCCACTCATTCTGCAGTGTCAGGCTGGTGATGACCTGTGCCTGTTCCTGTTCGCGGGCAGCAAACTTTGCTTCCAGTCTTGCATGCGCCTCTTCCAACTTGGCGCTCTTTGCTTCCAACTGCGCATTTTCCTGCTGCAACCGCTCATATTCCGCACAGGAAATGGTGACCATTTCTTCCGTGTTGCTTGTCTGCATTTCTCTGTTTTCCATGCAAACATTATACCACAAAACACGGCAAAAAGCCAGTGTTTTCAATGCTTTCCGCCCGTTTTATTTGTTCAGACAGCAGTCAATCCCATCACTGGGCGGTGGGCTTTCGGCTGCTCAATTTTTAGACCTTCCATGAGCCAGCGGTACTGCTGCGGCGTTAGCGTCTTTACCTCGGATTCCGAGCGCGGCCATTGATACGCACCCTGTTCCAGCCGCTTGTACAGCAGGATGAAGCCGTCCTTTTCCCAGTACAAGCCCTTGATACGGTCTCGCCGCCGCCCGCAGAACAGGAACAGTGTGTTGGTGAATGGATCCAGTTCAAACTGCTGCTGGACGAGGCGCGCCAGACCGTCTATGCCTTTGCGCAGGTCTGTGTAGCCGCAGGCGATATAGACTTTATCTGCGCCGGTGAAATCATTCAGCATAGGCGCAGAAGCTCCACCAGCATTTTCAGCTGTTCCGTATCGCACCCGGGATAAATATCCAGACTGGCGTTTCCAATATGCAGTGTGGCGGAACGTTCCGCAACGTTGCGTGGTACCCGTTTCGGTGCCGGAAGCTCTGCAAACCTGACGGCCGACACACTCGAGCACGGCTCTGTTTCAGCCAAAGCCAGCAATTCCCGTTCCCAACGGTAATAGGTGGCTGCATTGATTTCTTCTTGTCTGCACCACGCCCGCACGGACAGGCCGCTGCTGCGGCAGTCCTGTATTCGTGCCGCCCACTCCTGCAGCTTTACACGGTGTTTCAACTCTGCGCTTGTCATTCCCTTACCTCCAATATGACAGTAACGGAACGTTTCGCAACGTCCCGTTACTATTGTCTCATGCCTGTCCATGCGCGGGGTGGTTTGACGCTTACGTTTTATGCTATTTTCCCCTGAAAAGAGGCGCGGGCTGCGCCTCCGATGGTGACCAGCAGCCCGGAACGCCGGTAGATTCCACTCTTGCCGCAAGGCCGCTTTCAAACAAGTGGCAGTTGTACGGCGTCGAGTGGAACTACTGGTGAATATTTTTAGCGTCCGCCAGTGTGCATACGCTGCAAATTGCAGCCGCAGCGCACTGGCGGATTTTTATTACCCTATCCGTGCCCCTCCGTTTCTGACATTTGCCCATCCGCGCAAATGAAATTCAGAAATGGAGGCAGCGATATGCTGATTAAAATTGTCCAAAATGGAATCGAATCTGACTGGTTCCAGCTCACGAAAAAGGCCCACCGCGAACTGATCAAAAAGAAGCCAGAAGCGGCGGTTATACATAGCACGCTCCGGCGGCAAGGTCGCAAGCGATGCACGGAAAGCCATCGAGCAGCAGACCGGCGTGCCGGTCATTACGTCCAAAAACGCCGCGCAGCTCAATCAGGTCGTGACAAACCTGATTGAAGCGACCGACGAGATTGTGAGTAAAGACAAGTCGAAAGAATAAATTACAGAAATCAGCCGCTGTAACGTGTTCATCTATAGTGTAGTGAAAACACAGTGAATAGCCAGTAATTGTTTTGATTACTGGCTATTTTCTTTGTTTCTATGCACTTTTCAACTGAAAAAGCTCGGAAAATGTAACGTCCAAAAATTCCCCCCCCATTTTCCCCCTTATCGGGAGCAGGTAACAGGTGGTTGATTATACTTCCAGATGGTTATAAAATGCTTGCATCCGCATGGCACTTTCCTGCCGCATTTTCTGCGTAACATGCCCGTAGACATCAAGTGTAAACTGTGCCGTAGCATGACCTAAATTAGCCTGCACTGTTTTAACGTCGTCGCCAGAGTACAATGAGGTTACTGCGAAGCTGTGACGCAGATCATGAAAGCGAACATCTGAGGGAATATTTGCTCTTTCAATCACTGCTTTAAAGTGTTTTACAACCGTTCGGCGAACAAGATTTTTACCAAGTGCATCCGTGAACGCAAGATTCCATTTGTTTTCCCAGGCTGCTCCGACAATTTGCTTGTTTGCATTTTGCTGTTGCTGCTCATCTTTTAGAGCTTCCATTACAACTGGGGCCGGGGATAGCACTCGACACTTTCCGCTCTTGGGCGTTTCCAGAAAGTAAACGCCGTCTTTGCATTGAAGCTGCTGCTTGATGGTGATCTGGCCGGTCTTGAAATTAACGTTGTCCCAGGATAGACCTAACAACTCACCTTGACGCATACCTGTGAACATCGCAACGATAAACAGGTTATCGTATGCATCCTTCTTCGCTTCCTTCAGCATTCGGGCGATTTCCTCTGGCTCCAAGGGCTTGATTTCTGGCCGAACGACTTTGGGAAGTTTGCAGCCGGCAGTTGGGTTCTTGTGAATATAACCATTTGAAATTGCCTGCTCTAATGCAGCATGGAGGACGCCATGTATGTTCTTTATTGTCTTCGGTGCCAGTCCTGATTTTGTAAGGGAGTTATAGAACAGCTGAATTGTATGTGTGTCCAGATCCTCCAGTTTTGCAGCGCCGAGACGTGGAATCAGGTGCTTCTTGATTTGCTTTGAATAGTTGCTGACTGTGAGCGGCTTCCAATCCGCAGTATATTCTGAGATCCAGGTGTTCAGCCACTCGCCAACTGTCAGCTTACAGGAGGGCAGGTAGGTGCCGGTATCAATCGACGTTGTGATCTCTTTTAGTTTCTTAGCAACCTCACGCTGCGTTTTTCCGCTGATACTTTTTTGAATCTGCTTGCCTGTGCCGAGATCAATCCCGACAGTGTATCTTGCTTCGTAGTAGGTGTAGGCTTTTCCGTTTACAACTTTCTCCTTTTTTCGGATGGAGCCCATTCCGGCTACAGACTTTCTTCCGGATGTTTTGCTTTGCGACATAAATACGCTCCTTTCGACGCCGCATAGCAGGTACGAATCCATCATACCACGAATGAACCCAAATCACAAGATGATATGCTTCAGCCGTTGCGTAGATACTCGGTGAAAGCATCTAAAGGGATTTTATATGTGCGCCCAATTCGGATGCTTCTGATTTTCCCCGAGCGCACAAGTTCGTATGCTGTGTTATGGCTGATGGAGAGCAATACCTGCAGGTCTTTTACATGTAGAATCTGAGGGAGCTGATCTTTTTTTAATTCTTCTTCGTTCATAAATACCTCGATTTTATTTGATGCAGCCTTTCTCGAAATAATGAGAAGGCTGTTTTTGTTTTACAAGCCATCTGGCAGTCCGTTCCTGCGCTCCGGTCAAGAGCGCGTATTGCAGTCGCTGCTATGCAGCGTTAGGCCGTGGGTACGCTCATATCGTCGCATACTGTCCGCGGCTGCTGTATCTCCCTGCCAGATGGGTATTCGGTTGTCAAGGTGCACTGCTTGAGGGTCTTTACACTTAAAAAATAGGGGCCGCTTCGACTTTTTCTGCACAGCTGAGGAAAAATATTTTATATGCTATGATTTGTGGCGGATCAAACACATATAGGAGGTACTTATCATGACCTACACAAAACAGGAAAAACAGAAGCTGGAACGGGTGATCGCCGTTTTTGCGGAGCGGCTGAAGGAAAGCGATGCCTTTGACCTTGTCTGGTCGGACAAGGTGGGATATGTCCTGCTGGATATTTCCACGAATTATGACTATGTGGATAGCGCGCGGCGCATTGAAACGGCAGAAGGACTGTGCGAACTCATGCTGGAGGACATTGCGCTGGATGTACTCCTGCTGACAGAAAACGAACACTCCATAGAAACTGCGGATCCGTTGGAGCGCGCTGAGATCGTGCGCCGTTGGCAGCCGTATTTTGAGCAGCTTCCGGAGTATGAATATCTCCGGGAAGAACTGACATCCGAGTGGCCGTAAGCTGCCCTTTCCTTGACAACCACAATATCTTGTGGTAAAGTTGGCTTGTAATTGAGATTTGTGCATACCGCTTGTGGCACGACAGCCGCAGCGTTCGGAGTATTCCGACTTGCACACGCATTGTCAGGCTTTTACGATTTCCGGTAGAATTGCCATGTCCGCAGGACAGGTTTCTGCCGGATTTCTTTTTTGGGCGCAACGCCCACAGATTGCGGGAATGACCGCGACGCAGAAGAATCTGCGCCGCAGGAAGTTCCCGTTCTTTTTTTGCCCAAATGCCGAAAGGCTTTGAGGATAATTTTTGAAAGGTGGATAAGCAATGAAACGAAAAAGAAAATGGCGTCCCGGAGGACGGCAGCGACAGTCTGCGGCGTATCATCGCAGAGCGGTTCACAAGCGGAAGCGTGTGGTACGACTGCGGGTATGGAAGAAGGGAGAAAAGAATGGTGTTGTGGCTGAAGTATGAGCCGCAGGAACTGGTAGACACAAGCAATCTAGGCAATGAAGAATGGTTGTCCTACCGACGGCGGGGCATCGGCGGCAGCGACGCTGCGGCAATCCTCGGCATTTCGCCCTGGCGGACAGCGCGAGATCTTTACTACGACAAGCTGAGCGTCGTAAAGGCAGACATGGATGAGAACTGGGTCGCACTGGAAATGGGACATCTGCTGGAAAACTTGGTCGCGCGGATCTTCGCAAAGAAAACCGGGCTGCGCATCTTTCAGCGGAAGGTCATGTTCCAGCACCCGCTGTATCCGTGGATGCTGGCGGATCTGGACTACCTTGTGGAGCTTCCGGACGGCAGCAATGCCATTTTGGAGATCAAGACGACAAATTATAACGCCCGAGAAAACTGGTGGTACAACGGCGAGGAGATCGTTCCGGTGTACTACGAATCTCAGGGTCGGCATTATATGTCAGTCATGAATCTGGACAGGGTCTACTTCTGCTGCCTGTATGGAAACAATGAGGATGAGGTCATCATCCGGCATTTGGACCGGGACTATGCCTATGAGTCGGAGCTGATCGCGCTGGAGGATACGTTCTGGAATAACAATGTCCAGAAGCAATGCCCGCCGGACTATACGGAAAGCGGCGACCTCATTTTGCAAAGTTTGCAGAGATGGAAAGGCATTGACCGAAAAGACTTGCCGCCGGCAGCGTTCGGCGCACCGCAGGTCACGCAGATCCACCAGTATTTGCAGCTTCAGGAGGAGAAAAACGCGCTTGCAAAACAGGTCACACAGCTGGATACGCAGATGCAGCAGCTCAAAGGCTTGCTTGTCAGCGAACTGGATGGTAAAGACTGCGCGACCTGCGCGGACGGTGAACAAAGCTACGTTATCTCCTACAATCCCATTCGCAGGCAGGGCATCTCCAAGGATAATCTGGTTCGCTTGCGGGAGGTTTACCCGGAGATTTACGAGCAGTTTGTGGAAACGTCGGAATCCAGACGGTTCAGCATCAAAATCGCGGCGCAGCCCGCCGCTTGAGTGAGGTGAAAAAACGAATGATTGCAGTTTATGACAAGCTCATCTACTTCAATGAAGCCAGCAAATACACCATCCTTCGGATGCGCACAGATGATCCGTCTGTACCAGAAGAGGCACGTTCCCAATATACGTTCCGTGACCGGATGCTTCGGTTCACTGCTGTCGGCTATGGCCTGCCGCAGACGGATTCCGTCAAGCTGGAGATCAAGGGCGACTGGAAAGAGGGCAAGTACGGCCTGCAGCTCCATGTAGAGAACTGGCACGAGCTTGTGCCGCCGACAACGGAAGGACTTCTGAGTTATCTTTCATCAGGACTTCTCAAAGGCATTGGGGAAAGCACGGCCAAAAGCATTGTCCTGCGGTTCGGTACAGATACGCTCGACGTGCTGGAGTACCACCCGGAAAAGCTCTTGGAGATCCGCGGCATCACGGAGCAGAAGCTGGAAGAGATCAAGACGTGCTACGCGGAAAGCCGCGCCATGCGGGACATTATGGAACTGCTGACCCCGTTTCAGGTCACGCCCGTGACGGCGATGAAGATCTATCAGCATTTCGGCCCCGCCTGCACGGATATCCTGCGAAAAAGCCCGTTCCGGCTTTGTGAAATATCTGGGTTTGGATTCAGGCGCGTCGATACGATCATCCGCAAGTCCGGCGGCGACCCACACGACCCGGTTCGTATCCAAGGTGCGATGATCTGCGCGCTGGAAAACGCGCGGCAGCACGGTCATCTGTATCTGGAGGTCAATGCCTTGCTCACAGAATCCCTGCAATTCCTCAACGAAGCTATCCCGCTGCCACAAATGCAGGTCAGGCGCGCTGAGGTAGAGCAGAAATTGCAGCAGATGGCAGAAAGCAATGAGATCGTTTCCGACGGCGGGCGGCTGTATCTTCCGCATATTTTCATGCAGGAGGTAGAGACGGCCGCGAAAGCGGCAGCTATACTCATGGAACACACGGAAAAAAATGATGTGACGCTTCCGCTGGAGCAGGTCAAGCAAAAACTCGGCTTGCACTTAACAAAGCGGCAGAGCCGCGGCGTTGAGGTGGCGATGGAGCGAAACCTCTCTATCATCACCGGCGGCCCCGGCACCGGCAAGACGACAGTTCTGAAAGCTATCATCGAGGTCTACCGGATTTTGCACCCCAAAAACCGCATTGTTCTCGCTGCGCCGACCGGAAAAGCCAGCCGACGCATGGCGCAGAGCACCGGGATGCTGGATGCACTGACGCTGCACAGTCTGCTTGGCTTGCAGGGCGATTTTTGCAGCAAGGACAAGCAGGATAAGCCGCTGCAAGTTGATTTTCTGATCGTGGATGAGGCGTCCATGGTGGATATGTGGCTGGCGCATCAGCTGTTTACGCGCTTACAGAAGGACACGAAACTCCTGCTGTTGGGCGACGTCGATCAGCTGGAGAGCGTCGGCGCGGGCAACGTGTTCGCGGAGCTGATTGGAAGCGGCATCGTGCCGGTGACGGTTCTCGATGAGATTTTCCGTCAGTCCAAGGACAGCCTGATCGCCTACAACGCCAAATTCATCAACGAGGAAAACAGCAGCCTGTTCTATGGTCCAGATTTTCAGTTCGTCAAGGCGGAAAATCAGGAGGAAGCCGCAGCGCAGATCCAGACGCTCTATCTGCGGGAATTGCAGGATACGTCCATTGGACAGCTTCAGATCATCTCGCCCTATCGGACGGACGGAGAAGCGTCCTCCAACGGTCTGAACGTGCTGATCCGGGAGACGGTCAATCCGCATACGGAAAAAATTCCGGAGCTGGCGTTCGGAGAACGTATCTTTCGTCTGCACGACCGTGTGATGCAGACCAAGAATAATTACAGTCTGGAAGGCTATGATTCGGCCTGCAAGCAGAAATTCAAGGGCGTGTTCAACGGCGACATCGGGAGCATCTGCAAGATCCTACCCGATAAGCTGTGCGTGGATTTTGATGGGCGCGTCGTGGAGTATTCCAAAAATCAGCTCGGCGATCTGGAACTGGCGTATGCCATTACGATCCATAAGTCGATGGGTTCGGAGTACGAAACGGTCATCATCCCCATGTTGATGGCGCACCGCATTTTGCTGACAAAGAACCTGATCTACACCGCTGTGACGCGCGCAAAGAAGCGTGTCATTCTGGTCGGGCAGAAGCGTGCGCTGTTTCTGGCGATCCACTCCGGCAGAAAGGTCAAACGGAACACCTGCCTTGCCGAACGGATCTTAAAGTACAATCAGGTATTCAGACAAAAGGCTCTGCCGCAGGGCGCGACAGAGCAGAAATTGAAAAAAGCCGGTTAAGTTGAGATGGATGTGCAGAATTTGCGCAGTCATCTCTTATTTTATTTATGGAAGGAGTTCTAAGAAATGAATGACAACAAATCCACTGTGATGAACAACGCCGCCGTGCAGCAGCTGCGCAAGGTGCCGGGCTTTGACCCGATGAAACTCCTGCGCAAAACGATCTCCGTCAAAACCGGGCATCCGGTCTGGAAGCTGGATCTCCGCTATAAGCGGCTCTGGTTCCGTCTGGCCTGCCCGAACGGGAGAATGCTCCTGAAGCCGCTGCGCATCAGCGACCAGCTGGCAATTATCGAAGCGCAGGTTTATTTCAGCAAGGACGATCCGGTTCCAGCCGCCAGCTTTACCTCCGAACAGCGCAGGGAGAATGTCCCCAGTGGGGAATTTCTCCGTGCCGCACAGGAGCATGCGCTCAACATGGCGCTGGAAAACGCAGGTTTCGGTATCCAGTTCTGCGACGTGAGCCGCGACTACGGCGGCGAGCTGTTTGGGTCGGAAGCACCGATCCAGACAGAAGTCGCAGAAGCAGCTGTAGAGGAAACCAAAGCGCTCATTGCGGAGGAAACTGCCGCAGAAACAGCGCCGACGATGGATATGGATTCTGCGCCCACTGAACAGCACGTTGCGGAAACAACCGTGTCTGATGTGCAGAACGTTACGGACGGCTTTACGTCCGTTGCGGTAGATGTGCGGCAGGAGCAGTCGGTCAGTGCAGCACAGGAAGAAGTACCTGATCTTCATGTTTTGCCGCCTCAGCAGGAAGAAGCCGCGGAAGAAGTTGCAGAACAGCCGCAGGCCGCGTCCTATACGACAGATATGGATGTCAGCGAGATCACGCAGCGTATGACGGTGGACGAGGCAAAGGCCGTTGTGGTGCAGATCGGCACCTGCCGCGGCTGGACGCTCGAACAAGTTGCGCAGCGCCGCCCGGCGAGCCTCAAGTGGTACCTCTATGGCTGCGATCAGGCGGACAACATTCTCAAAGCCGCTGCATCTGTTCTGCTGGACAATCTGCAGCAGAAAGCCGGATGAAGCGTCAAGTTTGGATGAAAGGGTGTGGCCGTTATCAAAGCCGGTTCTTCGCAGTTTCCGTTCCACATTACAGACATTGCAGCGCTGCTGCGGCTCAATATCCGCAGACGCGGCCCGGACTTTCTGTATGTGGACTGCCCGCTTTGCGGCGATCATCGCGGAAAGCTCTATCTGAAAACGTCACGGGACGTATGGCACTGTAATTACTGTCAGGAGTCCGGTGGGATGCTGGCGCTCTATGCAAAGGTCTACGGGATCAGCAACGCGGACGCCTACCGGGAGATCTGCGAAGCGCTTCAAACCGGAGATTACGCGCCAGAGTACCAGAGCTACCAGAACCGACAGCCGCAGGAAATCGCGCAATCTGTCAGAGCACCCAGACAGGCAATCCATCAGACGCTTTCGATGCTGTTTTCCATGCTGTCGCTGACGCCGAAGCACCGTGCGCATCTGCGTGAGGTGCGTGGACTGACGGACGACCAGATCGAACGGTTCGGCTTCAAAAGCACCCCGCCGCCCTATCTCTGCAAGAGCCTGACGGCGCGGCTTTTGAAGCAGGGGTGTACCCTGCAGGGCATCCCCGGATTTTATCTGGCGGAGGACGGCAGATGGACAGTACGATTTGGAACACGCACGGCTGGGATTTTGATCCCAGCCAGAAGCGCGGACGGACTGGTCTGCGGCGCGCAGATCCGGCTGGATATCCCCATCCGGGAGGAAAATGCGCCCGCCGATAAGGAGGGCACGAAGTACCTCTGGCTGTCGTCGAGCAGCAAACCGATGGGGACATCCTCGGAAAGCCCCATCCACTTTGTTGGCGATCCATGTTCCAGAGTGGTCTATGTGACGGAAGGACTTTTGAAGGCGGACATCTGCCATGCCTTGATGAACCGCACCTTTGCGGCGACCGCCGGGGCGAACAACGTGTCCAAGCTGGATGCGCTGTTTGCGTTTCTCAAAAAGAACGGCACAGAGGAGATCATCGAAGCGCAGGACATGGACAAGTATCGGAATGTTCACGTTGAGAAAGGTGCCTCCAAGATCTATCTGATGGCACGAAAGCACGGACTGCAATGCCGCCGGCTGACGTGGAATCCCAACTATAAGGGGTTAGATGACTGGCAGCTTGCGCTCCGGAAGAACGCTGGGAAAGCACCGAAAACAATGACGTTCCGGGAGCGGTATCTGCATGGTGTGTGCGAGGTTTCCGAGATAGACGCTTGCGTGGAACGATGGCACAAGGCACAGCCGGATGGTGTGCCCTTGCAGGCATACCTTGGCTTGCCGGATGAAGAATATCACGCTTTTCTGCAGCCCGGCGGCAACGCACGGTTGGCAGAGCTTTTGAACGCACAGCGTAAGCAGCTCGGCTGCCGCATTTATCAGCTGGAATTTACGGACACGGAGAAGACGAAACCGTTCGCGTTCTCCGGGATCGACGCGCTTCACAAGGCAGGCTTTCAGCAGCCACCCGCGAGCGAATACCGGCTGGTGCGTGATGAAGCGATATTTTGCCCAAAAGATGAGCCGGACTTGGCTGTGCTGGAGCGTGTATTTGACCACTATAACGGCAAGCTGCCAGCAGACTATCCGGGGCGCTGCGTTGCACCGTCCGATGTACTGGAGCTGTACGATGCGGAAAAGCGGCGGTATTACTATCGGGATATGAAGCAGTTCGTGCCGGTGGCGTTTTCTCCGCTGCTGGCACGGCCAATACAAAAATGAAAGGAGACAGCATATGAGAAAAATTACGGTTCTGGATTTCGCAAATCAGATCGGCGTTCTCAGCGACGAGGTTCCGGTTGTCGTGAAAACGGACAGGAAGGTCATCGGCCGCTTCCGCTGCTTATATGAAATACCGGAAACGGCCATGCCCGGGGTGCTTGAAGCGAAGATCGACCATGTCATTCTGCGCTCCGACGAGATCACGATCCATGTCAAGCTGAAGACAGTCACCACATAATTGACCGTGACCGGAGCGATATGAATAAGAGAAATGAGATCGTGCAGCTTTGCGCATTCTGCCGCAGCCTTGGCGCGCACGTCCGGGAAGTACAGGACGGCGCCAGCTTTACGGCAATGCTCTGGGAGGATGAGGACAGCGTCAGCGAACGCGACGCCGCTGAGATCCAGAGGAAAATCAAACGAAAGACCGCAGAATATCCGGGATTCGTGTGCTACTGCTTCGACGCATTCAGCACGCTGATCTATCGGGTATAACACATGAATGGGCGCAGCAGAATCGCTGCGCCCATTTTCTATCAGAAAGGAGCTTTATCATGGGCGTATTTTCAGAGCTTGATCTGGAAAACCAGCAGACAGAATTGGACGGACACGATTCCAAAACGGCAGAAATGCAGACCTTGCAGGCAAAGCTGATCCAGCAGCACGAGCAGAAAAAAGCTGCCGCCGCTGCGGAAGTGACGAGCAAGGAGCCTGCGGCGGAGCCGGTTGCCAAAACGGAAGCAGAGCAGGAAGATCCTGCAGCAGCGGAAACAGAGCGACGCCGTCAGCACGAGGAAGCGGAAGCCAAACGGAAAGCGGAATGGGAACGGCAGCAGGCGGAAAAGCGTACTGCTGAACAGGCTGCGCTTGCAAAAATCGAACAGATGAGCGAGACGGAGCTGATCAAAGCATCAATGGAACGCATGAAAAAAGAAACCGAGCGGCTGACGCGGCGGAATCTCAAGGAGTGTGTTTCCGAGTATGTGCAGACGCTCTGTCTCAGTGATCCAGCGTTCGCGCGGATGGTCATGCACCCGCGCAAGAGTATGGCACATTGTCTGCAATTCATCAACCGGAAAGCGCGGGAATATCTGCTTGCGGAAATGAAGGATAACGGCATGGAGCCGCAGCCAAACGGCATTTGCGGCGGCGATGTGCCGGAGGATACCTGTTATGACTGGGCAGAGGAATATTTCCGGAATGCAAACGCCGAAGAGGATGAGATCAAGGAGGAACCGTTTGTTCCAAAACCGTATCCGGGTGCGCCAGTCAAATCCAAGCGTCAGCCCAAAAAGGAGAAGACAAAAGCTGAGACAAAGACTGCAAAACCGGAGCAGGTCATTCAAATGCCGCAGCCGGAGAAATCGCCCGATGAAGAACAGTTTTCTATGTTTGATCTGATGGGAGGCATGGCCGGATGATCGCTTATAAAGGAATGTGCCCAGGTATGGTCTGCCTTGGCTATCAGCTAAAGATGGGCTTGAATGTAACGGAACAGGCAAATTGTCAGGCGAATGGGTTTCATTGCGCGGCAAACCCGATGGACTGCCTGCGCTATTATGGGGATTTTCAGAACTCGGAATACTATCTGGTTCGTCCGTGCGGCGATCTGGATGAGGATGCGGTAGATTCCAGAATCTCCTGCACGCAGCTCTGGGTGCTCCGAAAGCTGGAGCCACAGGAGTTTTTCCTGCATGCGCTTGCGTATATGGCAGACCATCCGCAGATGCCGGATGGCTGTGATGTCAAAAGAGAACGTGCGCAGGCATGGAATGGCTACGCCGTCGTGCGCGGCAAGCACCCGCGCGCAAAGGGCAAGCTCGGAGATATTCTGGCATTTGCCAGAGAAGCTGTGAACGGACCGAAGATCGAGCATCTTTCGCTGTGCGTGATCGACGGCAAGGAGCGTCTGCCGGATACCTGGTATGATGACAATTTTGAAGAATGTGAGGCGGTATAAACGAATGAAGCGAAAAGAATTAGAAAAATTGCCTGTTCTGCGGGCAACGACTGCGATGCTGAAGCAGGCGGAAAACGAACCGATGATAGAGAGCGGATATTTCCGAAAAGAACTGCGCTATGAACACGAGTACTACGCCAGATGCAAGCGGTTTGATCGGATTCTGAAGGTCGCAATCTATCTGACAAAAAATCTGGCTGCCGGAGGCAGAAAGCCGGTGTACGAGTTGTTTCTTGACTATGATGCGCAGGATTTCCTGACATACAGTTTCGTGGAAAAGAAGTGGCGTACCGCGATGCTCCGCAATTTACCGCAGCAGGGATTTGGCATCTCTGACGCGCAGATCTCATCCTGTGACTCCGCTGTGATCAGCCAATATCTGCATTCTAAATGGGGTGCGATCGCGGCAATCCGGGAGTTTCAGGAAGGGATTCGGGAAAAGCAGCTTCTGGCCCGACACAAGAAAGAAACCGATCCGTGGGATGTGGCGATGACGCTTGTGCCTCCGCTTCCAAAGGACTGGGACAGATGGGTCAGCAAGGTCGGCGTCGAGCAGAATTATATGTTCTATCAATACCGGCGCGGCGGTACCAAAACCGGTTATTGCAGCTATTGCGACCGCGAGGTTCCGATTCGGAAGCCGAAGCACAATGCGGTTGCCAGATGCCCCAGATGCAGAAAATCGGTGCAGTTCAAATCCTTTGGCAAGATGGGCCGGCTGCGCACAGGGCGAAATATCCTGTATCTGATGCAGCCCTATCCGGGCGGCTTTGTGGTCAGAGAGTTCTGGGCGGAACGAACCCATGACAAAGAGAAATACAGGAATATCAAGGCATTTTACCATGAGTTCCGCCGCGCGATCTTTGACGCGGACGCAAAACCGGTGCAGGCATTTTACTGGGGTGTTTATAAGCAGCGCACATCGCGTTGGATCAAAGGCTGCAACTGCAGCGAGGGATATTACCCGGATGAAAGCGGTCGCGTGTATGGGAAAACGATCCCGTACCTTGCCAAAACCTGCTTGCAGCGGACCGGTCTCCCGGAACTGATTCATGCAAACATGAAGACGGACCCGGAAAAATATCTTGTCGTACTGAAAAGGATGCCAAATTTGGAGCAGCTGACAAAAGCCGGTCTGTTCCGGCTTGCAGTGGAATGTACGAAGGATTATTACAAATTGAGTTCATTTTTTCAGACAACACCCGTGCAGAGAGGTCTTGCACCAAAACTCGGCCTGAACCGGCTGGAACTTGCACGGCTGCGGAAGAATCAGGGCGGGCGTGCATTTCTGGAATGGCTGCAACTTGAAAAGCAGACAGGAAAGCCGATCTCAGATTTTGCGATCCAGTGGATGTGCAAAGAGCATATTGACCCGCAGCAGCTGCAATTCATTGCAGATCGGATGCGCTATGGGCAGATCCAGCATTACCTGAACAGGCAGATGCAGGAACTGAATTTGAGCAGCGAACGTGTCATTGAACTGTGGCGGGACTACCTTTCCATGGCATTCCGCTTCGGTTATGACACAAACGACCCCATCGTGTATCGTGTACGCAAACTTCAGCAGCGGCATGACGAATTGGCCGCCCGCGGAGAGGAAAAGCAGTTGACCCTTCGTGCCGGAGAGCTCCTTCAGACATATCCGCATATAGAACAGAATCTGCAGGCAATCCGGAAAAAGTTCGCGTTTACAGGAAAACAGTTCCAGATTCAGGTTCCAGATAAGCTGGAAGATATTTTCATGGACAGCCGGAAGCTCTGCCACTGCATTGCCAACAGTGATGTCTATTGGGAGCGTATGGAGCGCAGGGAGAGTTATCTGCTGTTTCTGAGAAAGACGGCCGAACCGGACACCCCCTATTATACCGTAGAGGCAGAGCCGGGCGGCACGGTACGGCAGGTCCGCACCCAGTATAATCGCCAGAATGACGATATTGGCGAGGTGCGCGCATTCCTGAAGATCTGGCAGAAGCAGCTTGCCAAGCGGCTGACGCAGAAAGATAAGCAGCTTGCGGCAGACAGCCATGAACTGCGCGTCAAAGAACTGGTGCAGCTGAGGAACGACCAGATCACCGTCCATACGGGTGACCTTGCGGGCCGTTTGCTTGTGGATGTGCTGACAGAGGATCTGATGGAAGCGGCATAAGAAAACGGAGTGGGAGCGCAGCGGCGCTTCCACTCCCATAGAAAGGACTGAAAACATGGATCATATCACAGAGGCGTTTTACAACGTCATGTATCAATACAAACTGGCCTTTACGCCGGACGGTGTGCAGGCGAACCTCAATCAGTGGCGGCAGCAGAAAACGTCGCTTCTGGAGCTGCTGCGCCGGCACCCGAACTGGCGGGAGCAGGAGCTTGCGGTTGTGTTCGATCTATCCGAGCAGCGGCAGCTTGACCGGGCCTGCGTGGATGAAACAAAGTTTGAAATGTTGACGCTCGCGGAGGAAGCAGGATTGACCGGCGAAGGGCTGGAAGAATTTCGGGATGCGCTGGACGCTGCGACGGCGGATTATGCGACCGTTCCGGATGAATCCCGGCTGCCGGTGATCCGAAACCGCGGACATATCAAGTGCGACGCTGGCATGAAGGCAAGCCGCATCATCAACCGGCTGTGCGCAAAATTCGGCATCGACCAATATGAAACAGAGCGGGAGCTTGGACACGGGGATACGCTCCATACCGCACGAGTCAAGCCCTACAACGCGGTTTTCGCGCGGCTGGCTGATGCGCTCAATCCGGTGCGGATCAGCAAAACCGGCGTATTGTCCGTCCATCCGTGCGACTTTCTGGAGATGTCAGCGAAGAAAAACGCATGGCATTCCTGTCACTGTTTAGCAGACGGCGGATGGCGGGCCGGCTGCCAGTCCTATATGGGCGACGGCGTGAGTATGGTATTCTTCACAGTTGATGATGAGGTCAAGGATCACTTTTATCGTGCGCGGCGGCTGACGCGGCAGATTTTCTGCTATCGCGATGGAGTGCTGCTGCAATCAAGGTTGTATCCGCAGAATGATGACGATGTGCGAAAGCTCTACCGGAGCATGGTGCAAAGCGTGATCGCAAGATGCCTTGGCCTGCCGAATCTCTGGAAAACGAATACGACCATTACAGAAATCCGGCCTTATTGGACAACCGTGCAGGGCAGCCTGCATTACACGGATTATGAGAACGGCTATGCCGCGCTTTCGCTAATGAAGGGCTACGGAAACTACGGTCATCTGGAAATTGGAAGCGCATCGCGCTGCGTTGGCTGCGGTCGGCCCTATGATCGACGCAACTCAACGCACTGCGGCGAATGTGAAGACATGTGTGTTTGCAAGGCGTGCGGAAGTGTGGTTCCGAAAAACAGCGGCCATTTTTTAGACGGCGACGGATTTTACTGCGCGGAGTGTATGCAGCCGTGCAGCTGCTGTGGGAAACTGCTTCCGAGAGAAGCGCTGCGGCCGGTGCTCAACCGGCGCGGGCGGACAAATCAGCTTTGTCCAGCTTGCGAAGAAGCAGAACTGGCAAATTGCCGTACCTGTGCAGCGCGTAGTTGCTGTAAGGATTTGCACGGCTTGCTGTTTTGCAAGAGAAGCCGCTATACACAAATAGAATTGGAGGAACAATATGCGTAATTTATATGAGCAATGCTTGAAGCTGACACAATTTGCGGCGCTGGAGTTTGAAGAAATTTTTCAGTTTTCACAGGAACGTCTCAAACAGGCGTTGGAAACAGAGCTGATTGAAAATGGATATGCCGTGCGGAAGCAACGAGGCTTTTTGTACGCGGAAGGGACGGTGCCTGTCCTGCTGGTTGCGCATCTGGACACCGTCCATCGCACCCAACCGGAAACAATCTGCTATTCCGCAGACGGCACGGTCATGATGTCGCCGCAGGGAATTGGCGGCGATGACCGGGCTGGCGTGTATATGATCCTGCGTCTAATTCAGCGCGTTCATTGTCACGTTCTGTTCTGTGAGGATGAGGAAACCGGCGGACACGGGGCACGTGCCTTTACAAAGTCCGGAATCGAACCGGACGTCAATTATATCGTGGAGTTGGATCGCACGGGCAGCAACGACGCGGTATTCTATCAATGCCGCAACCGGCAGTTCGAGCGACATATCAACAGCTTTGGATTCCAGACAGCGTTCGGAAGCTTCAGCGACATTTCCATTTTGGCACCGCATCTGAATCTTGCCGCGGTCAACCTCAGCACCGGCTACTACCATGCGCACCAGCCGGGAGAATATGTCCGGTTGGACAAGGTGGAGGAGTTGATCGGCCGTGTGGAGAAGCTCCTGCAAACGAAAACGGAACGGCTTTCTTACACGCAGAAGTTTACGGCAAGAAAGCTGGGTGAACCAAACGATTTGCAGCGGAAACGGCTCATTGCATTGTCTGACGCGCATATTGTCCGGATCAATCATCAGAATATTGCCGACGGCCGCGGATATTTTATGGACATAGGCGGCAGAATTTATCTCTATCTTGATGAATGTGACCGTATGGTGCATATCGGAGACGCAGAAGCATTCTGCATGGATGGCTCTGCCGCTGCGTATCAGGCGGGGCAAGCGAAAGAATACAAGACCATAGAAATGGAAGAAGCCATGCGCCTGCTGGAGCAGGAGCGCGCGGCAGGATAATATGCCGCCCACCCTGCAAACAGGTATCCATCTGCTTGCAGGGTGGGCATACTTCTGATATAATAATAAAAATTGTAAAGGAGGCGGAACGATGATAAACGGATGGATCATGAGCGGAGACACTGCGGTTGCGTCCTTTCATGGCAGAGTTGTAACACCGATTCTGCCAGAGCGATGCCCGCTTTGTTTCCAAAAGGGTGGAGACCTTGAAATGTGGCTGGAATCAAGAGCCATTGACCGACACCGCACAAACAGCAGAATACTGAAGCGGATTCTTCGCCTTGGCGATACATCCGATCTGAACACGGCACTTCATGTGCATGGCGCAACGATCACGGACAATTACTGGGTCAAGACGGAGGATGAAGCCAATCTTACATGGGCGGATGTTGGCTTCCGGGAAAATTATTTTGCCGACCTGGCACTCAGCGGCCGGTTCAGCAGCATCGCAAAGAATTACACGCCCGAAGAGCTGCGCACGGCAACACCGGAGCTGACAAACATCGGTAGCTACGAAAAATGCTGGCGGCAGAAGAGTGGCCATTGGATCATGGTGAAAAGCGGAACGCCGGAGGAACATTTTTCCGAGATTTTCACGGCAGCGCTCGGCAAGTATCTTGGCTTCGATATGGCAGAGTATGCGCTGAGCGGCGCGTATGTCATTTCAAAGGATTTCACGGAGGGACGGCTGAATTTTGAGCCGATGGCAAATCTGGTGCAGGACAATGAAGAATACGATTTCAACTATAATGTCCTGCAAAATTTGAATCCGTTGCTTCTGCGACCCTATCTGGACATTCTGTTTATGGACGCGCTGGTATTCAACGTTGACCGTCATACACAGAACTATGGACTGCTCCGCTCCCGTGAGACGAGCGAAATTCTCTCGATGGCGCCAAATTTTGATAATAACATGGCGCTGATTTCCAGAGGCTACGCAAGCGACCTGAGTAACATCGCAAATCCGCTCATCGGACAGTTTCAGGAGTTGCTGCGAGAGAAAAGCATCCAATATCCTGTTCCGAAGCTGACAAAAGAGACTTTGGAGCGTATCGTAAACGAAACCATGCCAGACGCAGAGATCCGCAGAGATTATGTTGTCCAGTTCGTCTGGCAGAATTATGAGCGCCTGTGCGCAATATAAGCAGGAACCGAACCGACAGCACACTTCTAAATGTGTGCTGCCGGTTTTTTGTGTGCCTTTTGTTGAACCTGCCGTACTCCATACGTATAAGAGAAGTACGGGAGGTAAAATACAATGCTAATTTCTATTGACCACGGGAACAAACAGGTAAAAACGATCCACCATGCGCCGTTCACATCCGGGCTGGTATGCAGCGAGGTACGGCCATTTGGAGGTGAAACGCTGACCTATCGGGGACAGTATTATACGCTCACCAACCAGCGGATTCCATACCGCCGCGACAAGACAGAAGACGAACGCTTCTTTGTTTTGACGCTCTTTGCAATCGCATATGAGTTGGAAGCCGCGTCTTTCTACGGAGCGGGCCCAGTGCGGGTGCAGCTTGCGGTCGGGCTTCCGCCGGCACATTACGGTGCGCAGCAGAAACGGTTTGCAGAATATTTTCTGAATCGAGGGACGGTCAGCTTCACGCTGCATGACAAGCCGTATGAGGTTCTGATCGACGAGGTCAGCTGCTATCCGCAGTCGTATGCCGCAACAATTACGGTATTCCAGACGCTGCAAAGCAGCCCCAGGGCGCTTATCATTGATATTGGCGGCTTCACAGCGGATTATTTGCTGCTCCGGAACGGCGAGGGCGACCTGAGCGTCTGCGATTCGCTGGAGAACGGCGTGATCCTGCTCTACAACCGGATCAAATCGCGTGTCGCGGCCGAACAGGACTTGCTGCTGGATGAGACGGAGATCGATGCGATCCTGCTCGGCAGGGACAGCGGACAGTCTGATGCAGTATCGCAGATCGTGCGGCAGCAGGCACAGGAATTTGTCAGTGACCTGCTCAGTTCACTGCGGGAGCGGATGCTGGAATTGAAAAGCGGGAAGGTAATCTTCACTGGCGGTGGGGCCGTTCTGCTCCGGCAGCAAATCGAAGCGTCGGACAAGGTGCGCGAGCCTGTTTTCATTGAGGACATTGCCGCAAATGTGAAAGGCTATCAGCTGCTCTATCAGGCGGAACGGATCGGTAGACACAATGGATATTAAAAAAGACCCCGGAAAATTCACGATCCGCTTCTGCATGGCCGACCCAAGACAAAAGCGGGCCGTCGAGGAATTGAACGCCCAAGGACGCTTGAAGGCACAGTTCCTGACCAATGCCATCCTGCACTATGTCGAGGGTACGGCAACTCTGCCGCCGCAGGAAGAACTGGAATCGATTCTGGAACGACTCATGAAGCGCATGCTGGACGATCGTGCAGATATGAGCGCAAAGCCGACTGAAAAGATTGACAGCAGCGAGCCATTCAGCGCTGACGACCTCGCTACTATTGCGGGTACCTTGCAGGCGTTTCGCAGATAATAATGCGCAGATTGTAAATTCGTTGCATTTTGCTTAATCATCGTGAACAACGACTGCAATTAGACTTAGGCGCTTCATCTAACGTCTACTCCATAAATATATTTGATTTCATGTGCTCCACTATCAATCGGCATCTGTTATTTTTATGAGCAATATTTTGGCGGGTTTTAAAAAGGTAAATGTGTTTGCCGGTACGATGGGTTCCAAAACATTGGGTGTAAAAACGGACGTAAACAATTCTATTTCTCGGCCGCCCACTGAGCTGCTATTTGAAGCCGTGAGCCTCGGAAAGAGGACGCACATTGCCTTGCAGATAGTTTTACGCATGTTTTAAAGCTTTAGCAAATTTCCTGCTCAAGCTCAAAAAACAGGCTGTGGTTGAAAAAGTCAACAATGGAGATTCCAAGACCATCGCACAATTTCTTGATCGTTACGATTGTGGTGCTGCGGTTCCGACCACTGACGATGTTGTTTATAGTAGACTGCGTCACGCCGCTGATACTGCATAATTTGTTGATGCTGATTTTGCGCTCTTCACATAATCCGATGATCCTGAGGCGGACGGCATCTCCGATACCCACGTTCACCATCTCCTGTTTTTAAGAAAATGATAACGAATGTATCTTGAAAAGATTAACTCTTTTGAGTTATAATGACTCAAAAGAGTTAAAAAGCACGGATACGTTGAAGGAGCACAATGGAGAAGCACAATGATTAAGGTACTAATTGTGGATGATGAATTTCGTGTATGCCAACTGATCTGCAATCTGATCGATTGGGGATCGTTGGATATGCAAATTATAGGTGTGGCCCATAACGGGATCGAGGCACGGGAACTGGCACGGGAAACGGTGCCGGATTTGGTCATTACGGATATCCGGATGCCCGGATGCACGGGATTGGAGCTGGTTGAACAGCTGCGGGAAATCTACCGCAGTGTCTCCTTTATTATTATCAGCGGTTACACAAACTTTGAATATACCAGATTGGCGATTCAATACGGTGTAAGTGATTATTTACTCAAACCCATCGATAAGGAAGAATTATTGGCAACCGTCACCCGGATCCGGCATGAAATTGAAGCGCGCCGACGTGAGCAGGCAGCAACGGACCGGATGCGTCGTTCATTCTTTAACGATCAGTTGAAGGTCCGGGCCTGTTATTTGATGGATGTCAAGAACCAGAAGAGCCTGTCGATGACTATGGATCAGATCAATCGCGAATACCGGTTTGCGTTCAAGCAGGGGGGATTTCGCGGGTTCCTGGTCAAGATGGATTATGATCCGGAAAACGTGACGTATGAAACGGTGCAGGCAGTATCGCTTCAGGTTCGCGAACAGGTGCTCCAACCGCTGCGGCGGCTCTGCATGGAGTGTGAATTATGGTTTGAGGACAGCGTCGGATGGGGGTGCTGCAACTATGTTTCCGGCATGGGGGCGCAGATCAAAGAACAGATGACGCAATGCCTGCAGGAGCTGCGGATGAATCCGAATATCTATCCGCATATCAGCTTCTCGATGGCACTTTCTGCAGAGACAGAAAATCCGTATAACCTGGGCGAACAGATCCTGTCTGCACGTTCGATGATCCACGAACGCCTGATTTATGGTTCGAAATCACTTCTTACGCGGCATTTTCCATTCTCAGGACTAAGTCTGCCGGACTGTACGGGCAGTTTTTTGCGGAAATATCGGATTGCATTGGAACAGTTCAGCCAGGAAGCGGTACTCGCTGCGGTGGAAGAGCTGCGGAAAACCGTACTTGAGGCGCCTGGCATCACGGGTCAGGAGCTGTATAAAGCGGTGTCGCTCGCAGGTGATAAGCTGCTTGAAAATTGGGGTGTCGCTGAAAACTATGAACAGGAGAAGAATGAATATCAGATGCTTTGCACCCTGAGCGGGACACCTGAAGAACTATTTCAACGGCTATATGCACTGGCGCTGCGGCTGCTCGACGAAACGATACGACGCCGTGCGGGAGATGAGACCAATCCGTTCCTGATGGCGAAGCAATTCATGGAAAAGCAATATATGGATAATATCTCGCTGGAACGGGTCGCGAGCATTGCGGGATTCAGTCCGAATTATTTCAGTTCCCAGTTCAAGCAGGAAACAGGAATGGGATTTCAGGACTATTTGACCATGCTGCGCATCAACCGCGCAAAGGAGCTGCTGCGCAGCACCAATCTGTCGATCTCCGAGGTGTGTTATCAGGTCGGATATCAGGATATCCGGACATTCAACCGTGTATTCAAGCGCGTGGCCGCACTCCGGCCGGGAGAGTTCAAAAAGCTTTATGGTACATCGGGCGGGCCAGTACGATGAAAGGCGGAGGGCGAAATGCAGGAGAAGAAAAAGCAATACATTCTTGATGATCTGCTGCGTATCATACTGGCGATGTTCGTCCTGACGGTGCTGTTTGCGTTCAGCTGTTTGCTGTTGAGTCATGGCGCCCGCGGCATCTGGCTGGCGGTGCTGGCACAGTTTACACTGCTCGGAGTTCTGGGTGGGGTTTTTCTGCGCCGCTGTTTGCGGATCGTTCAAAAAAACGAACAGGTCATGCAGCTCTATGCCGCAGGTTATACCATCGCAGACATATGCCACCTGAAATGTTATTTCAGTAGAGGGACAGAGATGGCGCTGAAAAAGGCTGTGGCGCTGCTGGACACCGGCAAGCTCCTGAGCGTCAGCAAACGGCAGGCGCAGTATCTTGCTCTGCAGAACCAGATCAATCCGCATTTCCTCTATAATACGCTGGAGGGAATCCGCAGCGAGGCGGTTGCGGGTGGACTCAATGTCGTGGCGGATATGACAGAATACTTGGCAAAGTTTTTCCGGTATACCATCAGCAAGGTTGAAAATCTTGTTAGCGTAACCGAAGAACTGGAGAATATTGAGACATATTTTGCGATCCAGCAGTTTCGGTTCGGAGATCGGCTTCGCCTGGAGATCGACGATCCGGAGCCGGGGATCCAGAATTGTCAGATCCCAAAGCTGACGATGCAGCCGCTTGTGGAGAATGCAATTATTCATGGACTGGAACGAAAGATAGGGATCGGTGTAGTCTCGGTTCGGCTGACACTGACGGAAAAACGGCTGATCGTGCGGATCTCCGACAACGGAGTTGGAATGGAGCCGGAAACACTTCACCAGCTTCAGAAAGAGCTGTGCCGAACAGCCTATGATTATATTGACAGCGGGCGAGGCACCGGTATTGCGCTGCTGAATGTGAACAACCGTATCCGTCTTTTGTTTGGGGAGCAGTATGGCATTACCATCTGCAGCACGCCCGGACTCGGAACAGATGTCACGGTAACGCTTCCGGCCAAGCATGAGGGCAGAGCATGAAAACAGAGATTTTACGGCTCGACAATGTGAGCCTGCAGATGTCCGGGATCATGCAGCTCGAGCGTTTCAATCTGCAGATATTCAGCGGAGAGATCATGGGGTTGATGGCGCTCAATGCGCATGGTGTATCATCGTTGGTGTCGCTGCTGCAATCGAATACACCGGTACACTTCGGGCGGGTCTATTACTGCGAACAGCTGGTCAACAGCCATATCTACAGCAGGACTACACCGAACGAGATTGTCGTCATTGAGCAGAAGAGTCATCTGGTCAATGGGCTGACAGTTGGGGACAATGTCTTTGTGCTGAGCGGCGTAGAGCGGCGCTGGCTGCTCCATACGCAAAGCTTCCGCGGGCGGCTTCAGGAGCTCGAACAGGCGGTCGGCGTAGACATTCCGTGCAACCGGCAAGTGGAGGAGCTGAGCCTCTTCGAACGGTGCATGGTGGAACTGCTCAAGGCCTGGGAATCCGGAGCGAGGCTTGTCCTGTTGTGGAATATTAGTCATTTTCTGGCGGGCACGGATATCAGACGGCTGCACTATGCGATCCGCCATTTTGCATCTCGTGGGATGGCCTTTATCTACATCTCAAACAGCTACGAAGAACTTTGCGGGCTTTGCGATCGCATAGCGGTGATGTATAACGGGAGCGTTATAAAGGTTCAGGAAATGGTATCCGGAGGCAGCGAAGACATTCATGCGCTGCTGCAGCAGTTTACCGGCACAACATCGTCTCCCCCGAGAAGTGCCATGTCAAGAGGGAGCATATGTCTCAACCTGAGCAGCGTCAGTACGGCACTGCTGAAACAGGTGGATCTTGCGGTATACAGCGGAGAATGTCTCGCGATCCATACGGAAGACCGGCGGCTGCTGGATGGAATGCGGCGACTGGCTACGGGACAGAGCGCACTGCTCGGCGGAAAAGTTCTGATCGATGGACAGCCGATCCCCCGGCCGATGGCGCGGGATCAGCGGGTCGCCTATATTGCAGAAAATCCTTCACAAATGATGCTGTTTCAGGATATGAGCTATTTGCGGAATCTCACGTTTTGCCTGCCTCGGCAGATCGACAGTTGGTTTCGCCGGCGGAGCATTTACCGCAGCCTGCGGCGCGAGCTGACGCCGGAGCTTGGCGCGGTTTTTGATAAAGACATCCGTGATCTGAACACACAGGAGAAGTATGCGCTGATCTTTCGGCGGGTGCTGCTCCAGCAGCCTCGTGTGGTATTTTTTGAGCAGCCATTTTGGGGGAATGACGTGCTGCTGCAGCAGCATATCGAGCGGCAGGTACAGCTCCTTCTTGCCAAAAAAATCGCGGTGGTCGTTCTGATCGTCGGTATCTACGATGCGTTCCCGTTGGCCGAAAGAACGCTGATTTATAAAAATGGACACCTGTTGACGCAGTAAGGGAACGGCTGACAGGCCGGATGTCTTCTGGTACGATGTGATTTGTATCGTGTAAAGCAACGACCTGAACAATATGTTTTTCCATTTTTCAAGGCAGCCAATGCTCAGTGAGCATTGGCTGTTTTTCATAAATTTTGCAAGTAAAATTGTTGCAGTTTTACGAAGACATCAAAAATTCAGGAAGGATTGCCCACTTTGCCGGAAGAATTGTCCTGTTTGCATCGGGCGGAAAATGATAAAGTTTTAACAGTGAAACCGAGCAAACGGCTGAAAGGCGGTCTGTCGTTTTCATGAAAAAAACAATGGAGGAACAGAAATGAAAAAAGTATTAGCGATTTTGCTGGCGATCGCGATGATCGCAGCAATGGCGGCGTGTGCACAGAAGGCGGCGCCGGCGGACGAGACGAAGACAAGCGGCGAAACGACCAGCACGGCCGGCGAGACTGTGGATAACACCGCGGAGGACACCGCGGATACGGCGAGCAGCGAAAGCTACAAGATCTTCCTGATCACGATGGACCAGATGGACCAGTATTGGACCAACATCGACGCCGGCTGCAAGAAGGCGGCAGAAGAGCTCGGGAACGTGGAGTACCAGTGGACCGCGCCCGACGTGAAGGACGATGCGAAGCAGATCGAGATGATCAATAACGCCGTTGCCAACGGCGCGAACGCGATCCTTCTGGCGGCCAACGGCCCCGAGGCGGTCAACGATGCGCTGAAGGAGGCCTCGGCGGCTGGCGTGCAGATCGTCTACGTCGATTCCCCGGCAAACTTTACGCCGTCTGTTGCGACGTTCAGCACCGATAACACCGCAGCCGGTAAGACTGCCGGCCAGACCATGATCGACCAGCTGGCTGCGAAGGGCATCACGGAAGGCAAGATCGGCATTGTCAGCGTCAATGCTGCGACGGCTTCCACCGTGGCCCGTGACGACGGCTTCCGCTCCGCTTTCGAGGGTACCAAGTTTGAGCTTCAGGAGTCCCAGTACTGCGACGGCGACGCGGCCCGTTCGAAGGACGCGGCCTCCGCTTTCATCGCTGACGGCTGTGTTGGCGTGTTCGGCTGCAACGAAGGCTCCACGGTCGGCGTTGGCAACGCGATCAAGGAGAGCGGCGCGGACGTGGTCGGCGTTGGCTTCGACAGCTCCGACAACGTTCTGGAACTGATCAACGAAGGCTGCCTGTATGCGACGATGGTTCAGAACCCCGACGTGATGGGCTACGAAGGTGTCAAGGCTGCGGTTGCTGCGCTGCAGGGCGGCACGGCTGACGGCGCTGTCACCGACACCGGTGTTACAGTTGTGACGAAGTAAGCACCAACTGCCAACTGAAAGTCAGAAAATACGGCAAGGATTTTACTTGCCGTATTTTCTGAAACACGTTTATGCTCAACTCATATCTTCGGTTTTGGGAGGATTTGCACATGAAACGAAATAAAACAGCGTCCAGATGGATCAGCTGCTTGTTATGCATGGCGATGATGCTGAGCCTTTTCTCTGGGATCACTGTTTTGGCAGCGGAGAAAGCCGCTTCAGGCGAAGAAGACAAGGTCTTGTTTTCGACACGATTCAAAACGCAGGAAGAATTCTCAAATTTTGCGTATGTTCCTGTCGAGGTAAATGCCACGCTCAAATATGGCAACTCTGCCGAGGACGTCAGCGCACTGATCGACGGAAGTACAAGCACGAAGCTTTGTGCAACCGGCGGCGTTAAGGTACCTCTAGAGTTCACATTCCATTATAATGCGCCGACAACGGCTTCCAACTATTATATCAGCGGTGCAAATGATGACGAGGGAAACCCTGGCCGCACCCTGAACAGTTGGGAGCTTTATGGCACGAACGATCAGACTGGTGAGTGGACGCTTTTGGATAAGCAGAGCAACCAGACCGGATGGAAAAACTATGAGATGCGTGTTTTCCAGCTTCCGGAAGGTCCCGGCTATCAGCATTACAAGCTGAAGATCACGAAGTTCAACTCTAATCCGGGAACGATCCAGTTCAGCGGCTTCGGCTTAACAAAGAGCCTTGTGGACGGCAGCTTTGCCGGAACTACGGACGCAGCGCGCACGGAACATGCATCTATGACGACAACGCTGGAAAACGACAAGCTGGTCATCAGTGGTCATCATGAAGGCAATCAAAGCGCGCAGGTGTACAACGTCCTGTACACAGGTCTGAACATTCCGGTGACGGAGAATACGCGGCTGGTTTATAATATTACGCCGCAGCAGCCGCTGCCGAACAATAAGTATGACTACGATTTCTATTCCATGCATCTTGCAGTAGATCTGAAATTCAAGGATGGAACCTATCTGAGTTCTACAGAGCTGGAAGATGAGAATGGCGTTCGCGCCGATCCGAACAGCCAGGGCGAAGGCAAGGCCATGCTGTATGCGCAGGAAAACCAGATCCTGATCCAGTTGGGCGCGCTGAAGGGCAAGACGATCGAAGAAATCGACATCGGCTACGCAAACAGCGCGGACTTGAAAGCGGATGGCGGCGATTTCAAGGGAACGCTGAATTCGATTCGGATTGAAAATGTCGCCCCCCTGAACTATAGCAAGGAGTCTCTCGTAGACTATGCCTACATTCTTCGCGGAACAAACAACTTTGGCGGTGCGTTTTTCTCCAGAGGCCTCACCGGGCCTATGGTCGCAGTGCCGCATGGCTTCAACTTCTGGGCACCGGAAAGCGACACCGGCAACACTATGTTCGACTATAATGCCGGTTTTATCAAAGGTTTCCGCTGCAGTCATGAGCCGTCGATCTGGGTCGGAGACCGGTCTGTGTGGAGATTTATGCCCGGCGTGAATACCTCCGCAAATGGCCGCGCCATCTATGATCAGGAAAATGTAACGGCAAAGCCCTACTATTTCAGCGTACAGTTTAGTCAGAGCGCGTCGAATCCTGCAAGCGGTGTCCGGACGGAACTGTCTCCTACCGATCACGGCATGATCACGCGCATCACTTATCCGGAAAACGCACAGACGCCGTACATCAATATCAGCGATGTGTCCGACCTCAGATTTGATAAAGCTACGAAGTCCTTCAGCGGTTACAAAAATGAGGACAGCAACCAGATGCCGAAGATGTACATTTACGGCACCTTTGATCAGGCGTTCACAGACGATGGCACCCGCGCAGTCTTTGAACAAGGTACGAAGCCGGTCGTGATGCGCGCGGCAACTTCCTTTATCAGTGCTGAGCAGGCAAAGAAAAACCTTGAACAGGAGTTGCGCGGAGATTTTGACGCTGTCAAGGCTGCCGCAAAGAAGCTGTGGAATGACAAGCTGAGCCAGTTTGAAATTGAAGGTGCGTCGGAAGAACAGCTGATTACGTTCTACTCCTGCCTCTATCGCTTGTATCTCTATCCCAATAATATGGGCGAACAAACCGGCAACGGCAGCGAAGGCGGCTGGCAGTACATGAGCCCGTATACCAAGAAGGTGACGGACGGCAAGCTTTATTATAACAACGGGTTCTGGGATACCTATCGTACGACATGGGCAGCATATTCGCTGTTCACACCGAAGCAGAACAATGAGTTGCTGCTGGGCCTGATTCATCACTTCGAGGACAGCGGCTGGATGCCGCGCTGGATTGCTCCGGCCGGTACGAACTCCATGGTCGGTACAAGCTCGGATGTTATCTTTGCCGATGCCATGCTGCGCGGCGCAACGCTGACAAACGAGCAGTGGCAACTTGCATATCAGTCTGCACTGAAGAATGCCTCCATGTCGGATTTCAAGGGGGCCTCCGGCGGTCGTGACGGCATTGATAAGGGCCTGTTTCTTGGCTATACGCCGGGTGGCAGCCAGAAATTCTCATGGTCCATTGAAGGCTACATCAATGATGCCGGTATTGCAAACATGGCGAAAAAATTAGGCGACATGGATGCATATACCTATTATAAGAGCCGTGCCACAAACTATGTCAACCTCTTCCGCGACGGAGACAGAGTTGAAAACAAATGGCTTGCGGCCAAGAATGCGGATGGCTCCTGGACCAGATCCAAAGTGGATCCGTTTGCGTTCCATGATGATTACACGGAAACTACGGCTCTGAATATGGCGTGCAGTGTACCGCAGGATGGTCAGGGCCTGGCAAACCTCTACGGCGGCCGTGCTGCACTGGCTGAAAAGCTGGATCAGTTGTTTGAGACGACATTGGAAACGGACACTGTAGGCGCAAATCAGGGCATCCATGAGCGCAGGGAAGCGCAGGAAGTCAAGATGGGCGAATATGGCCACAGCAACCAGCCTTCCCATCATATTCCATATATGTATCTCTATGCCGGTCGGCCTGACCGTACGCAGGAGAAAGTTCGGCAGGTACTGCGGCAGTGCTATGTTGGCAGCCGCATCGGCCAGGGATACATCGGTGATGAGGATAACGGTGAAATGTCTGCATGGTTTATCTTCAGTGCCATGGGCTTCTATCCGTTGAATATGGGCAACGGTGAACTGGTCTTCGGCTCGCCACTGTTCAAGAAGATTACCCTCCATCATGAAAACGGCCACGATCTGATCATCGAGGCGCCGAATAACAGCAGCACAAATATTTATGTTGGCGGCCTTACCATCAATGGTGAAGCCTACAGCAAGACGTCCATCAAGCAGACGGATCTGACCGACCAGCTCAAGACGCAAGATGTTGTGCTCCATTTTGACATGCAGGCGACGCCCGGCAAGTGGGGTATGGGTGAGAATGATGTTCCCGATTCTTTGACGAAAGGCGACGAGACCCCCGATCCGCTGCGGGACCGCACAAACAGTGCGGCTGTGGTTGCAAAAGAAGTTCCGACCACGCTAAGTTCCGGCGATTCCATTTATTGTGCTGATGGTGAGAACCTCAAAAATCTACTCGATAACAATTCTAAGACCAGTGCAACGTTGAAGCCTACGGATGGGAGGATTTCGCTTTATTACACATTTGCAAAGCCGCAGGCTGTCAGCCTCTATACACTGACCTCTGCGAGCGGCGGCAAGGATAGCGCGCCGAAGAACTTCACGCTTTATCTTTCCAATGACGGCTCGACCTGGACGGAAGCGGACAAGCGTGAAAATGTGACATTTGAATGGAGCCTCTATACGAAGCCGTTCAAGACGAATGCCGCGGATTATGTGCAATATCGTTATGTGCGTCTGGATATCAAGAGCGACAGCGAGATTCAGTTGGGCGAGCTGGAACTGATGAGCACCGAAATGCCCGCGCTGAACGCCGATGCTCTCGATGGAATGATCGCGGAAGCGACAAAAGCAAAGGAGGCTCTCAGCGATGGCGGCTACGCACCGCTTGCGACGTTGATGAGCGCAGCCATTGACAAGGCACAAACGGTTGCGGCCAAGGAAGATAAGACGGACGCCGAGATCGAGGAGGCCTGCCGTAAGCTGATAAACGCCATGAGCGAGATCGAAGGGATGAAGGATCTTTGGACAAAGCTTGATGCGATCAAGAAGGTTGACACATCAAACATGCCGTCCGCGGTTCAAAATTCCGTGAGGAGCGCCATTTCCAACGCGGAGGAAGTGACGAAGAACTACAATTCCACGATGGATGCGCTGAAAGATGCAAAATCGCAGCTCGAGCAGGCATCCAATGATATTCAGTCCTACCAGGATCTGGTGGCTAAAATCGAAGAAGCACAGCAGGTTTATGAAGGATTGGCAGATGACGCTGCACATAAGGACGCTCTCAATCAGGCAATCCAGAATGCGCAGACGGCTTTGAATGATCCGAATGCGACGATCGTAGATTTCAATCACGCAAACGATGCGCTTGACCTGAACATCAAACTTGCGCAGGCGAAGTTCCGTAATGCGTACGAGAAGATCGAAGCTGAGGAATTTACAAAGTTTGAAACAGATGCACATGACAGCAGAATTGTCAACGACGGCAAAAACATTGGCGGCGTTGCAAGCGGCACTTGGGTCAAATATTCCAATGTCTATTTCTCCGGGAACGGTGCGAAAAAAGTAACGTTCTTCTACGCTGCGCAGGAGAGAGATGCCGGCGGCGGCCAGATTCATATCCGCCTTGGCAGCCTGGACGGCAAGGAGATCGCGACATTGACTTGCCCGGCGACCGGAAGCAACTGGAGCAACTATGTGGAACTTAGCGGTGAGCTGACCGAGATCACCAAGGGTATGCACGATGTCTATCTCTACTTCGAAAACAACACCGGCAAGACCTATGTTGCAAACGTCGATTGGTTCCGCTTCACAGAAGCTTCTTCTTCGCACGAGCACAGCTGGTCCAGAGAATGGAGCAAGGATGAAACCCATCACTGGCATGCGTGCTCCGGCTGCGACGAGAAGAACGACGTAGAGCCCCATACGCCTGGCGCTGCGGCAACGGAAATAGATCCGCAGATCTGCACAGTGTGCGGTTATATCATCGCGCCCGCGACCGGCCACATTCATCACACCACGACGCTGGTTCCGGCTGTGGAAGCGACCTGCGTCGACATGGGTCACAGGGCGTATTACACCTGCTCCGGATGCAGCAAGCTGTTTGCAAATGAAAACGCGACAGAAGAGCTGACTGAGGCGGATGTTACCCCGAAAACTGACCCGACCAACCATGTGGGCGGCACGGAGATTCGTGACGCGAAAGACGCAACCTACACCGAGGAAGGTTACACGGGCGACACCTACTGCCTCGGCTGCGGCAACAAGATCGCAGAAGGTCATGCCATTCCGAAGCTGACACCCGCCCCGGCTCCGGTCCTCCCAGTCATCCCGAGCAAACCTGCGCAGCTCCCGTTCAACCCGAACGCTGGCAGCAACGTAAGCAAGTTCCCGTTCGCCGATGTTCCGTCCGATAGCTGGTACTATTCGAGCGTCAAGGCAGCGTGGGAGAACGGTCTGATCGACGGCGTGACGGCCAATGAATTCAAGCCGAACGCAACGCTGACCGTGGCGCAGACCATCAAGCTGGCGGCGGCTCTGCATCAGCTCGACCGCACTGGCGAAGTCAGCCTGAAAAACAGCGGCGCGAACTGGTATGACAGCTATGTCAATTACGCAGTTGTGAACGGCATCATCGAAAAGGACTACGCGAATTACACCAAGGCGCAGATGAATGCACCGGTCACGCGCGGCGAGTTCGTCCACATCTTCCATGGTGCGGAGGAGGCTTATAAGGCCATCAACACCGTGGCAGATAACGCAATTCCAGACGTGAAGGCGACCGACAAGTTCGCGGCTGAGATCTACGAGTTCTATCGCGCGGGCATCCTGACGGGTTCCGACGCGAAGGGCACGTTCCATTCCGCGAGCACCATCAAGCGCAGCGAGGCCGCGGCCATTCTGCTCAGAATGTTCGAAGCCTCCGCAAGAGTTTCTATTGATCTTCCCTAAGCAGTAATGATCCGGCCCCGGATGGATCTTCCGTCCGGGGCCAAGAAAAAACGGGTCTGTTCTCCGGAACTTTTGATAACGACAGTACGGTCTCCGCACGGCGCAGAATAGGACCGTCTGGCGAAGCCTGAATATAGAAATAAAATGGAAAGGAGCGCTGTTATGAAGCGCAGTGAAATCAACAAAGCGTTGAAAGAGCTCGAGGCTATGTGCGCACAGGAGCATTGCTACCTGCCGCCTTTTTGCCATTTTACACCTGAGGAATGGGAAAGCAAGGGGCACGAATACGACGAAGTGCGCGATTGCATGCTCGGCTGGGATATCACGGATTATGGTCAGGGCGACTTTGACCACTTCGGTTTTTCGCTTATCACGATTCGCAATGGAAATCGTGCCATGCCGGACAAGTATCCGAAGGTCTATGCGGAAAAGCTGCTGTATCTGAGGGAAGGGCAGTACGCACCGAACCATTTCCACTGGTTCAAGACTGAGGACATCATCAACCGCGGCGGCGGCAACGTATTGATCCGGGTGTACAATCGTCTTCCGAATGAAGAAATCGATTATGAATCTGATGTGAAAGTCCACACCGACGGCAAAAGCTATACCGTTCCGGCCGGAACGCAGATCCGGTTGAAACCGGGTGAAAGCATTTTCGTTTATCAGGGGCTGTATCATGATTTTTCGGTTGAGCCCGGCACTGGTCCCGTCCTGCTGGGCGAGGTCAGCCAGTGCAACGACGACAACACCGACAACCGCTTCAATCCGCCGGTTGGCCGTTTTCCGAAGATCGAGGAAGATGAGCCGCCTTACCGGCTGCTCTGCAATGAGTATCCGGCGGCAAAAGACTGACGGATGCTGACGCTGCAAAATGAAAACCTGACGCTGTGCGTCGATCCGTTCGGCGCGCAGATGATGGAGCTTGGCTCCAAACAAGGAACACAATTTCTCTGGAACGGCGACAAACAATACTGGCCGGACCGCGCGCCGGTGCTGTTTCCGTATGTTGCGCGCCTGACAGATGGCTGCTATACGCTCTGCGGCGAACGTTATTCGATGGATATCCACGGATTTGCAAAGGATTCTGTTTTCACTATCGAAGAGCAGTCTTCCGATTCTGTTACGTTCTGTCTGCGGCAGACACCGGAAACGCTGCGGCAGTATCCGTTTCGCTTTACATTCCGGGTACGCTATGCGCTGCGCGGCTGGACGGTCCATGTGACGTATTCCGTCTGCAATGAGGACGAAAAAGAGCTGCCGTTCGGCATCGGCGGACATCCGGGATTCCGGGTTCCGCTGACCGGCAGCACTGGCTTTGAAGACTATAAACTGTGCTTTTCGCAGCCATGTCTGCCAGACCGTATTGGCTTTACCGGAGACTGCTATCTCAACGGCCAGACAGAATGCTTCCCGTTGGAAGACGATACGACCATCCGCCTGCGTCACGAGCTGTTCGATGAGGATGCGATCGTGCTGAAAAATATGGCACGGTGCGTGAGCCTATGCTCAGAGAAAACGGGCAAATCGGTGACCGTAGCCTATCCGCAGATGCCGTATCTCGGTATCTGGCATATGCCGCACACGGATGCGCCGTATGTCTGCATTGAGCCGTGGGCGTCGCTTCCGTCGCGGCAGGACGTGGTGGAGGAGCTGAGCTGCAAGAGCGATCTTATCCATCTTGCGCCGGGAGCAAAGTATGAGAATCAATGGAGCATTACAATTACGGAGGAAAAAGAATGTATGATGTAGTTGCGCTTGGTGAGCTTTTGATCGACTTTACGACGCAGTCTATCGACTCGGACGGCTATCCCACAATGGCTGCGCATCCGGGTGGAGCCCCGGCGAATTTCCTTGCGGCGATCGCCAAATTCGGCGGGAAGGCGGGGATGCTCGGCAAGGTGGGCACGGACACGTTCGGCAAACTTCTGACCAATACGCTGCGGGGCGCGGGGATCGAGACGAAGGGACTTGTGGCGGCGGACGACGTGTTCACAACGCTGGCGTTCGTGACGCTGGACGAAAACGGCGACCGCGAATTTGCTTTCGCGCGCAAGCCCGGCGCGGACACGCAGCTTCGCTTTGACGAGCTGGATCTTTCGCTCATCGACGAGACGCGCGTGTTCCACTTCGGGACACTCTCACTCACAGACGAGCCGGCCCGGACAACGACATACCGTGCCGTGGAGTATGCAAAGACACATGGGAAGCTCGTCACCTACGATCCGAACCTGCGCAAGCCGCTCTGGCGCAGCCTCGACGAGGCAAAGGAGCAGATGCTCTGGGGCCTCCGGCAGGCCGATGTGGTGAAGATCAGCGATGAGGAGGTCGAGTTCCTGTTCGGCCTCGGCGTGCAGGACGGCGCACAGTATATTCTTGACCACTATCCGGTGAAGCTCGTGTTTGTGACGTGCGGCGCGGACGGCTGCTGGTTCCAGAACTGCAGCGCAAGCGGCCATGTGGACAGCCTGAAGGGCATCACGGTCGTGGACACGACCGGCGCGGGCGACATCTTCGGCGGCAGCGCCGTGTGGAAGCTGCTCCAGACCGGAAAAGCGCCGGAAGCTCTGGATGAGGCGGAGCTGCGCGTGATCGTGTCGTTTGCCTGCAAAGCTGCGGGACTTTCCACAACGAAGCATGGCGGCATTTCGAGTGTGCCCGATTCTATATCTTAGACCATAATAGTTACCGAAGTTGACACTCGGATAAATCCTCCTTCCAGAGAAAACCGGAAGGAGGATTTTGTATATACTGGAATTTAATATTCCGTTTAGCACATTGCTACTGTGAAATAAGGAGACAAGCATACCCCAGTGAAGGAGAGAAAGCATCCATGCTGGGCATTGGAGAGTTTTCTCGTTTTATCCATACAGCAAAGCCTTTCTGAGTTATCATTTCCATATGCAGTCGATTATTTGTGCAAGCATGAAACCGACTGTGACTATTTACGTTTTTTTAGACCAAACCGATGCAGAAATCCTCCCGTATACCGTCCTGTTCGCCAGAAAACAGACGGATACGGAGGGTGAATCATGCAATATAGAAATGACGGAAGCCGTGAAGAATATCAGATTCAGAACCAATTTACCGCCTATCTTCAAGTCGCGCTGAAGCGGAGAAAGAATGCCTACCTTTCTCAGCGTCACAGACAGCAACAGCATGAACGACCGATGGAACCTGACCGGCAGCCCATCTCGGCAGAAGCATGGGAAGATGAATACTTCCGAAGAATGGAGCTGCTGATGGAGTACAGAGCAGTCCTCGAAGCACTTGACCAGCTTCAAAAGCGTGAACGATATATTCTGCTGGCGAGAATTCTGGAGGAGCGCTCGTTTACCGAGCTCGCACAGGAATTACAGATTGGATATAAAGGCGCGGCTGCGATCTATTATCGCGCACTGAGCTGCATTCGGGAGAAACTGGAGGAGGAAACATGAATTTCTACGAGCTTCTGATTCTTGCCAAAAGCGGAGATGACCTCGCGAACGAGAAAATTCTGGCAATGTACCAACCATTACTGACCAAGGAATCCGTTATTGACGGTGTATGGGATGAAGATCTGTATCAAGAGCTTTGCATCCAGCTTTTCCTTTGCATCCGTAAATTCCGTATGTGACCTGTTTCATCTGCGAGGAGCGCCCTTCGGGGCGCTCTTTTCTGTATAGAAAAAATGCTGCCGGAACGTAAGCCGGCAGCATTTTTGACGATTTGTGGTTTTTGCAATCAGCGGCAGGAACTTAGCAGCGCCGTCGTCTTCAGGCTGGCGCCCATCAGGTCGCGCTGGGCCTCTCTGGACATCTGACAGGTCGGCGTCAAAAATGCCAGCGCTTTCTGAATCTGCTTGAGATCGGCGGCAGACACCCGGCCTGTGCGCAGATGCTCCAGCACGCGGGTATAAGAATCCTTCAGTGCGGCGGATACAGCCGGACGAAGAAAGTAGTTGGAAATCAACCCGCCAATCAAAGCGGCTTCGTTGTCGGTGTACTGCATGATGTGCCTCCTTGTCGTGGTGTCAAACAAACGAGAGTATGATACCACAAGCTGCTGGGGCTGGCTATACGCGAAGTGATGAAATATACGATGAAAATTTGGTGCAATTCAGACTTGACATCTGCGGCTTTTGTAGTATTTCAGAAAGGTCAGAAACTCATTCCGCGCCGCATTTAACCACTCAACTCTTACGAAGGACATCCTCCACATCGGCGCGCAGCGCGCTTGCGGAATATGTTCTTGCACCGGAGAGTTTGGTTTGCTCCCTGCGCAGCATGTCCGCAAAAAGCTCCAGCTCTGCCTGACGTTTTTCCCAAAGCGCGATCGGCAGGAATACCATTTCACCGTCACCGCTGCGCGTCAGATAGATCGGCTCCTGCTTTTCGGTCGAGAGCTTCACCATGCCATCGTAGTCATTCCGAAGGGCCGTTGCAGATCGAATCATCATATAGCACCCCTCCAAGGATTTATTCTGACTTTATGATAGACAAATTATGTACTTCCGTCAAGACGTCGCAAGACCGAGCGTTGCTTTCACCACCTCTTTTGGCCGTACACATTCGACAGAAAAAGGAACATGGGAAAAGAACGGAGCATTTTCCTCCATGTACTTCTGCGCGGCCTGTTTCGTCCTGAATTTCCGCACGGTTGCAACCGTCGGATCGTCGGTGCGAATGGTCATGACGCCGTGCCGTGTCCGCTTTACAAAGTATCCGCTCCATGCTTTTAGGACATAGAATTGTTTCAACTTATCAAACTTTGGCTGCTTGCTGACATGCGGCGGATGGTAGAAGCTGCGGCAGGAATCAAAACGGATGTCAGCGTTTTGCTCACCGATGCGGTAAAGCGCGGCCAAGAATGCTTCTGTCGTGGGGGCATACGTTATCTTCTGTGTATGCCGGTCTGTGAGGACGATAGAATTCCCGTATTGACGGTATTCCTCAATCGGGTGCGCGTTCTTCAGGCCCGCGAGGAACCAGCGCTGAAACTCACCAGCTTCAAAAGCGCTGTTCCGACTCTTGCGCATACCGCCGCGGTTGCCGCTGTTGAAGCCTTCATAGGTTTCCGCGATCTTCTGGATCTCATCGCTTGTAAATAACAGCCTGCCCCGATATGGGAGATCCAGAACAGACCAGTACCGCTCCGCGACCTCGCACCCATGCACATTAAATTCAAAGGTATTGGTCGATCCGCGGCAGACAAGCGGAATAAATCTGTCCCCAATAGAGATAAATGCTTTTTCGTAGTAAATTTCACTGCTCATATTTGTGGTTTCTCCATTCCTTTTTGAGTTTGAAAGCGGCACAGAAAACTCTGTGCCGCCCAACTTATATGTGGTTTGATTATGCCGCTTTCTCCTTCATATCATGGACTGCCGTAATCAGATCCCACATACAGTCAAAGAATTTCTGCGAGCATTGGCTCTTTCTTGCGCGGTAGTAGGTAACGGAGCCGCAGAAGTCCTCCTGAACGGTTGCACTTGCCAACCGCTCTTTGATCCATCCCTGTGTGCGGAGCGGCACGTCAATGTGATATTCGCGCATCAAATACAGAATCAACGAGGTTTCCACAAACGAGCCATCGTCTTTGTAATAGCAAAGCGTATCGTTTTTCAATGTACCGCCGCTGCGGATGATTTGCAGCGCGGCGCCGACAGCTTTTTCTTTTTCTGTATTGACAGACTGCTGGTACACACGATCCTGCTCGGCAATCTGTGCCTGCCGGATTTCATCCTCCTGCTGTTTATTTGCCTGATAGATTTTGGAAAGCTGTATGCAGTGGTCAAGCTCATCCGCCATCAATGCGCCGATATAATCCGGGAAGGTTTTGCCTTCGCTTTCCTTGCTGGCGGTATACCGCATAAGATGCTCATTGAGGATACCGTGGATATAGTCTGCCTGCCGGGGCGATTCTTTGCCCAGATGGTAGATCACAGTTCTCTCGATTGCGACAGCTTCCTCAATAGCGCTCTTTTGCAGACTGTCAAAATACGTTCTCCGATGTTCTGCACCGCCATACAGTTCCCGCATAGCCGGCAAATACCCACAATGTTCGGTCAGAAAATATTCTGTCATGCCAAGCGGTGCGAGGTATCCGTGGATCTCAACGTATAGCAGGTAGCGGTCAGATTCCCCGCGGGGATAGTCTATATCTGGCGTTCCTGCTTTTGTCCAAAGACGATAGCGGTGCTCTCCATCGGAAACATCATAGAGGTGGACAGCACGGATTCTGCGGCCGCCACAGTTAAACATGCCGTTACAAAACAGCGGCATCATCAGCTTTGCATCAGACATCCGGCACCCCTCCATTCATAATGCAGCATGCGGGGACAGCGATGTCCACGTCAATTACCATCAGATACTCCTCGGTGAGATGTTCGTAGCGCCAGCTTGCGTGTAAGTAATGCTGCAAAAGCGCCCGGGAGAACTCCATGCTGAAAGAGCGCGTCTGGTTAGATTCTTCTGGGATCAGATCAGGAAAGTCTACCGTGGTTGCGGAAAGCGCATCCAGCAGACTGTGAAGCTCCGGGATGGTGAACCTTTCGTTTATCGAAGCAACGCACCAGTAGTCATAGTCTTCTACCATCCTGCACAGCTGAATCGGACGCTGCAGCAGCGTTGTCAGGTGCTTCGAGAGAATGGATGTGCAATCTTCCCAGCACAGAAGGACTGCGCCAGTGATTCTGGATTGACTCATATAGAACCTCCATTTTGGGCCAGCTGTTCCTGCAGAAATGCAAGCAGCTGGCGATGATTGTGTTCAAACTGCTCCTGAAAGGGCTTGCTCAGGTCATAATTCCAGTAGCGGTAAAACAGGAACTGGAACAGCGAATGCTCGATCTGCGTGGGCGTCATCTGCCGGAGCAGCTTGCCGTACTGCCGGATCGCTGCGTAATCGGCTTTCACAAAGCGGCGGGCGTCCTTGGGGAAATTCTCATAGAACCAGTCGCTGACCCGGACGCGGCCTTTGCCGAAGTGACCGGGGTAATCCGTGCAGAGAAAATACTCGAAGTCCTTACCGCGCCGCCCTGTATCCACAGTGAATGGATACATTCGGCAGGCACGCGGTCGATGCGCATAGATGCTGCAATGGTTCCCGTTCAGGAAAATGCAATGTTGATCTTCGCCCACGGCGTTCAGCAGAAAAATCGGAAAATACGGTTCCAACGGCATGGGGTGCGCATATTGTGCGCAGATATCTTCCGGCCTGACGGATTGTGCCTCGCACTGAAAATGAAGCGCAAGCTGATAAACATCGTATGGTTCCAGCATGACCTTGTTTTCCACATGGCGGCAGCAGGTGCTGCACCGTTGGCATTGAAACGCGATTTTTTGATTCCCGGAAACCGGGACGATCTGTTCGTTCATAAAACCTCCTATGGAAAAACCGCAGCCACAAAAACTGTGGCTGCGGTCAGCGGGCCCGGCGGCGATCAGACGGGAGATCGCCGCCGGGTGTTCATTCATGCAGCGACGGCCATCAGAATTGATGCCGCAACTGCCGCTTGAAGCGGAGAAAACTTCACATGGTAGTGGGTATTCAGCGTTTCAAACTTTGCTTCTTGTTCATTTTGCACCTGAATAGATGTGACTAGCGAGGTCAGAATAAACTGCCCCTCGTGGTCAATGAGCGCACTGCTGCCAACCTTCAGTGGCCGAAGCAGACGCCCGTGGAGCATCCTTGTGTGCTGATCCTTCATTTTTTCGCCTCCTTCCCATCTCCACGGAACCGCAGATAGGCGGAATAAAGACTCTTGAGCATTCGGCGCACACGCCGCGGGTCCAGCTTGTACCGCGCGGCGATCTCCGCAATGCTGTACCCATGCAGACGCAGCAGCGCAAACGCAGCCTGCTGCGGCGTTCCGCATTCTTGCAGCTCCGAAAAGAAATATGCTTCCGAAAGCTCCGCGTCACAGACGGTCTCTCTGCGGCCGCAAAGCGCACAGTAGGCTTCCTCCGCCTGTCTGCGCCTGCTCTCTCCACGCTTCCATGACACGATGCTCTGCTGCATCGCGCGGTAGGCGACGGTAGAGAACGAAAAGCGGCGCAGATAGGCATGGGAACAATAGCGTTCCACGGCACGCAGGTAGCCCATAACGGCAAGATCGTAGTAGTCGCCATCATACCGCTGCTCCTGCAAAAACGCATAGACCAGCTTGTGATTCTTTTCAGCGAACCGCATCTGCCGTTTGCTCAGCGGAGCGAGCTTTGTTGGCTGTTTCTGCTTAGAGCGGCAGCTCGTCGCGTTCGCCGTCAATGACGCCCGGATAGGAAAAGTGGTCGCCGTTATCGGCGAGCTCCAAGGGAGCCGTGCCGGTGAGTGATTCCACATCGGACTTGTAGTTCTCCACACGCTGTGCCAGAAGCGATTTGACCTGCTCTTTGAAATTTGCTGCGTAGCTTTTAACGGCCGCAAGACCTTCCCCCTCAAGATCCCGTACCTTTCGGAACGTGGCGACACTGTAGGTATAGCCACCACTTTCCGCGCGCTTCAGACCAATCTCCACGATGGCGGAATAGCTGGGGCGCCGGCGGGCGACAAAGGCGAGGTTCATGAAATCATTGAACGGGCGCAGGCTTGTGGGCGGCAGGGAGAGCTGCAGCGGAAGATACTCGCCGCTGCGCAGCAGATAGACCTGCCGCATATTTTTGCAGGCTTTGCCGCTGCCGTTTGCCGTACTGCCGAATTGGTTGAATGCACAGGCTGCGCAGACGCCGCCCGGTTCACCGTAGCCCTGCTTGCCGTCGAAGGACTGGCAGAATGGCGGCACGTTGTCGTCGTACTCGCTGCCCTCTGGCCAGTAGGCGTTGGCGAGATGGTGATAGAGAATTACGCCGACGAGCTTACGCTCATAGTCGGGGTTGTCCGGGTCGTCGCCGCGAATCTCAAACTGCAGATTTCCACCGCCGGGGATTTTCACCCGCTGCATGGTCAGCTGCAGGCCGTCCATATCGTCGGCAAGATCCTCGCTCGAAAAGTCGCTGTCCAGCGCCGTGGGAAGCATAAAATCCTGATACGTATCAACTGCGTTGTTATTCTGAAAACTCATAAAAATTCTCCTTTTCAAATTAAACTGTCTGCCATCATGCGGCAATCCTCGTGACCTGCGCCTGATTGATCTTTTGCAGCAACATCGGCGACATCGTCATCACGCTGTAGCCAATCTCCTCCAGCTTTGTTGCACGGTCATAGCTTTCCACGTCCTGACTGAACCGCGTGACGGCATTTGCAAGACCGTAGAGCGTAAAGTCTCCGTCCTCGATCAGATGCTGCAAAACACCCCTGCCTTCTTCCTCTAAGATACCGAAGCTGGAACTGGCGAGCTTGACAAGACCTGGCAGGTCCTGCGTGTTGAGCTGCGCCTGCTTGCTTTCCAGCATCCGCTCCAGAACCGTCGAGAATCTGGCTTCGTCAACGGCAGCGCGCACAGTGTCCTGAATCTTCAGGACAAACGCGCGATCTTCTGCATCCAGCGTCTGCTGGGAATAGAGGGCGAAGTTTACATCCGTGGTGTTCACGCGGCCGATGTGCGCCCGGCGGGTGCCGGCTTCGTTTACCACCATGCCATTGGAGCACACCAGCCGGTAAATGAGCGGCTGAATGTTGACGGCGCCAAGTCCTGTCTCGCTGTTGGAGATCATAATGCCGGCCTGCACAATATCACCGGGAACCACCTCTGCCTGCAAGCGCGGATTGACAACTTTCAGATACATCCGGTCGTCGGTGATCTCGCAGCTTTCAAAGCGCGCGCCCTCCATTTCGCCAATGATGGGCAGAACAACGCGGGCGATGTCCAGATTGTCGATGCGGCGATAGCGGTTGCTGAGAAACGCTCTGGCCTTGCCGTCCATCGTGCGCAGCAGCTTCTGTTCTGGCTCCTTCTGGAACCAGCGGTTGACGTTGTAGCTCAGAAGCGCGGGATCGCGCTGGAGCATCCGGTCATAATACTTGCTGGGAATGTCCAGATAGGTGCCGATCTGCTGATGCGCGGTCTGCTGAATCTCCAGCGGCTCGATCTGGTCGATGCCCTCACGGTCGAGCACACGGATCACAGGGCTGTCGCCCCAGGTATCCATGTGCAGACGGTCGGTTGCGACCAGATAGTCTGCCTTTGCCTCCTGCTGGCGCAGGATCTCGCGGCTCACATCCTGAATACTGCGTCCGCTTTTCATTCGAATTTTCGCTCCCTTCTAAAATAATTCGCAAAAAAATTACCATGATACCGCGATCTCGTTATCCTGAACACTTGCACTCAAGCCTTCGCTTTCCAACACCTGTCCCAGACGCGGCCAATAGACTTTCGGCGGGAAGGCGGTGAGGTGTTCCTGCGGAATATCCTTTGTGTCGTCATCCTCATGGACGCACACGCTGCCGTCCTCTTTCAGTGACAGGCTGCTATGGCCGCGGGAATCCAGATCCGCGATCACGCGCTCCAGCACTTCACGTCCTTCTACGTCATACCAGACCTGCGGATCGACCGGCTGCTGGTTTGGCGGCGTCGGCGCATCCATACGCGGCTGCACCGGCACGACTTTCAGGAGATTACAAGAGAGATTCCCGTTGCGGTCGATCTGAACGTCCGCATAGTCATATTCTTCAATACCATACACGCGGATTCGACCGGTGCCGCCCTGCATAACGAGCGCAGTTGGGTTCCCGGTTGTCCACTCCCAGCGGGCGCTCGGATAGACCGATTTGAGATACGCAGAGATCCGATGGTTAACGTGCCGCAGCAAAAGCTGCATAGCGTCGCTATTTGCCTGCGCCGTACTGTAAAGCGAGGCTTCCCGCTGCCGTCTGGCGTCGTGCTCTTTCTTCCGGTATCCACGGATGGAATCCCACGCGGGCTGAAGCTGGAACATGACCACCCACAGACCCCACGCCGTAAAGGTCAGGAGCAGAAGCGGGACGAGCCATGCGCCGCGCACCAGCGCCAGGATCGCAATGACCACACCGATCAGGACAGAGACACTGCCCCAAAGGGGACTGGATCGTTTCATAAAAATAAGCCACCTTTCAAATACATTTTCTTTAGAAAAACAAAAAAAGAGGAACCGCACCGACGAATCATTTCTGAATCATCTGGTGCGGTTCCTCTTCCGCTGCGCCGGCGTTATTCCGGCAGTTCCTCCCGGTCACCGTCGATCTGTTCGGCGGTGACTGGAAAAACCTCTGTTTCATTCTGTACTGGACGGACTGTTTCCCGTTTTTGCGGAACAGGCGCCCAATCGTCCAATCTGAGCTTCAAGCGTTTATCCTTTGTGATGCCGTCTTTTTTTGTGAACTCTTCCAACTCCAACGTGCCGCTCAAAAAGATAAAATCGCCGTTACTCAATGTACACTTTGCAAGCCGCTGCGCCATGTAGCCCCATGCCCACACGTCAACAAACTGTGTGTGCCGCTGTGAACCGAAGCCGACATACTCGGCTACGGAAAAACGGACATAGAGTTCACCCTTGGCGCTGTGCTGCAATTCCGGGCCTTGCGTGATCAGCCCGATGAGACTCGCTTTTGCCATAACACTCCTTTCTGCCACCGGCATGAATATCTATATAAAAAATGCCGGCAGCGACATCTACCCCTTGCGGGCAAATACCATGCTACCAGCACTCAAATACAAACCTGACCAACGTGTGCAATGTGAGAAGCCCCACGCACAGACCATACGGTCTGCGTTCCGATGAACTGCACAAATATCAATTACATGAGTATAGTAGCACAATATCTTGCGGTTGTCAATTACGTTAAAACTATATATAGATTTCGCGATGGACGAAGAATACTCTCTACTTATAAAATAGGGCGGCAATACGATTTTTCTGCAAAATGCAGAAAAAAGCGGTCGCAAGTCTGCGACCGCTTCGGTTATGCAACTGTGATTTTTGCTTTATCGCAAAGCAGATGCTGTCCAATTTAGAATCTGCTCTGCAAATGCGATTGCCTGCTTTGCATGATGCTCCTCGACAGTCAGTTCGTTCGGATATCGTGTCATGGTACCAAATGGCGTTAGGGCATCTGCAGCATCGCCGATTGCATCCGGGATGGAGATATAGTTATGAATCTGATTCAGCAGAAAAGAAAGATCGTGGCTTTTGGGAATCCCGGTGGGCCAGTGCAGAGAAACAATTACGGCTTTGATTGCTTTCTCTGCGGATTGCTGGCAGTGGTAGCAGACGATTTCGAGCGGCTTGGGATGATAGTTTTCAAAAAGATGCCGGGCAACGCCTAAATCCTGCGCGGCATAGTAAAGCCACTGTTTAACTTGCTGATCCATAGAGCAGAACTCCTTTGTGGAATACCTCGTTTTCTACGGTGAACTGATTCTTACGTTCGTCAAAGCGGCTTTTTGTGCCAACCAGAATATCCACAGGGCGCTGCTTCACGCCGCGAATCGCTTTATATGCAGAAGTGGCTACGGCGTGAAGATCCTTCTCACTGTCATCTACAATAATGTAGAAGTCAAAATCGCTGTCGGCGTGCGCGGTACCGTTTGCAAAAGAGCCAAACAGATAAACGCCAATCGGCTTGATCTGATCGACAAGCTTTTGCTTTATGACTTCAATCTCATCAATGGGCATGGAACACACCTCCTCATTGTTTTCTAACTATAGTATAGCAAACTGCGGAAAAATAATCAACGAAAACAGATAGACAACAATTTCAAGAAACCAAGAGGTTCAGTCTGCCAATTCCACGCAATCGAAAGACACGGGTTCAATTTTCTCGACTGCCAATGCACATGGCTGCGGCAAGTGTGCGGTCTTGACTTCACCTGGAATTGCAGAAAGCGGCAAATAAACCCGATAGGTTTGCCCCACAGATAGCCGCTTGTTCTTTTCAACACAGAAGACAAGCTGCTCACCGCCTGTCTTTTGCAGAATAACTCTTCGCTGTCGCTGAAACGGAATGCTGGAAACCGAAAGACAAATGCCTTCCTCTGCACAATAGCGTTCGTTTGCGAGCATTACATAAAGCTCCGCACAGCGAACGCCGCAAAAAAGCAGGAGCAATGCGCTGAGGATCAGAAACGTCCGATCGCCGGAGAATGCGGAAACAATAGCCGCAGCCAGAAACGGCAGGCAGAGCAGCAGCGACAGCAGCCACTTTTGAAGCAGCGGCGCGGGCCACGCGAGGATCTTTTTCATATTCAGCACCGCTCAAAGACGATCTGCTTGTGCAGATACAGGTTTGCGATTGCCGCCGAGACAGGGCGTGCCTGCCGGGAGGCTGCCATCAGGATTGGCAGATTCTCGCTGGTGGTCAATTCATCGTCATACAGGCAGTCCATGAGCTGCGCATCAGAGTGAAGCGTCCGCACGCCACGCTCTGCGCACTTGATCAGTTCTGCGCTGCTGAGAAGCGCCTGATTTGCCAGCCGCACGATCTGCCGTTCCTCCACGCTGCATTTCGGGCGCGAGAACAGATGGATTGCTTTAGAAAAAGGCATACCGTCCCAAATCCAGAGTTTCAGGAATGCGCCAATCCGCAGGAATGGATTTGCGGAAACCGGCGCGATGTACAGGCAGGAAAGCAGATCATAAAGCGCCTCATACTCGCTGCTGCCGCGCCCCTCCGCGACCAGTCCACGTGAGACAAGCCGGTCAATGCAGTCGTCCAGCGTCCGGCGGGAGGTAAACGACAGCCCGCGCGTCAGCTTCAGATAGGCTTCCGCGATCTGGCTGCGTGACAGGATCCGCCATGCAAGACTGCTCCAGACGGTCATTTCCTGTACGTCGAGCATATATTCCTTCCGACCCACGATGACAACGGGATATTTCTTGCCGTCCAGCGTGCGATGGCATTTGAAATGTCCGACGGCCGCGTATTTCGTGTATTCCATAACAGTACCTCCAATGTGCTTTTATTCTTCTTTTACGAGCGGCAGCTTACAATTTCAACAGGCGATGTCGAAAGCGTCCAGAAAATCCGGATCGCTGCGGAGCTTCTTTGCCGCGCGGGAGATCCATGCGCCGACATTGTTGGAGCTGGTGTGATAGAGAACCGCAATGTCCTTGCAGTCAAAGCCCTTCGTTTTCAGAACAAGCGCGTCAATACCGAGTTTTGCGACACCGCGATAGTGCTTCTTGCAGGAGGTAAGCACTGCGCCGGTGTCCACACCGGAAAAATGCGCATGGTCTGTGCAAAACGGCGTTGGGAGACCTGCGTCCGGGTCGTCCAAGGACTGCTCGGAAATATACTTCCGCCAGTTTGTCTGCTTGCGGCAGCAGTCGATCAGATGGTTGCGGATGACCGTGATGGCGTAGGTCTTGAACGAAGTGCCGCCATGATAGCTTGCTGCCGCATGGCACAGCGCGACGCAGCCCTCCTGAAAGAGATCGTCATATTCCATACGGCAGTTGCTTTTTGGAATAAGATTTGCAATCGTCCAGTGGACAAATTCAAGGCTGTTTTCTACGAGAAACTGCTGCTCAGCGGTCAATACGATACTGCTTCGATCCATTATATTTCACCTTCCTTTGTGCGTTCAGAAATTCTTTGCAGAGCGATATGACCTGGTCACAGCGATACTCCGAGAAGTTGGCAATATGTGCGTCCGCTTCCGGGATGCCGAGCCGGACGCACAGCCATGCGTAAGCATCCTGTTTGCGCATGAAGCCTTTTTCCCAAAGCTGGTTGAAGGTCCGATGTGCCTGCATCCGCTTCTGCCGGAGCTCTTTGTTGGCAAGAGTCCCCATTGGAAGTCCGGTCGCCTTGTGCGCCTGTACATAAGCGTCGCAGGCGGGATACCGGGAGCAGACGTAGAGCTTCGCTGCACGGTCTTTTGTGTGGATGCCGTAGATGCTGCTGGCCGGGCGAAGCTGTGCCGGCGCGTGGCAGTATGGACAGGTAATGTGGGCTTTTTTCAAATGGAAATCCTCCTATGTATTACTCAGAAGGAAGAAGGGAGAGTATCTGTAAACAGCAGCTTTCATCGTCTGACAAGCACCAGTTGAGATATAACGCATAAATATCCTCAAAGGCGCTGCGGGAGAGGTTGCCGCGGCATTCGCTTGGGTCGATCCGCTGCGCAGTGAGACGTTCATATTCGGCAGCGGGAATCAAAACAGGCTTGCCGCCTGCATCTGCGCTCATCAGATAACCAGAACAGGGCGAATGACATTTGCACTCGTTGCAGGAGATGAAGCAGGCATTTCGCCAGTTCCCGCGGCAGGCGGTCAGAAATTCTGCAAGCTGTTGGATGGTTGTCCTCATAGGTTTGTCCTCCAAATCCTTCTATAACAATACGCACCGCAAAACGGCAAAACGGTCACTTGAACCTGTGAATTTTCTGTAAATTATGAAATGCAGTGAAAAAAGCACCCGGTCAGCAATGCTGATCGGGTGCAAATTTCAGCCAATGATCCAGAACGGTCCGCCGGAACCGGCGGCTTTGCTGACTTCGTTCAGAATGATGGACAGTTCCCAGCTCTGTTCGCTGCGTGTCCGGCTGGCAGGGTCGGCAACGAGGATCTTTTCATCCTTGACGCCGCGCAGCACAATAAAATGTCCGGATGAGGTAAAATGCCCGGCAGACATGATGGCGACGATCAGCTTGCCGCTGGAAAGCGCGTCTGTGATCCGCTGTGGCTCCGATGCGGTGCAGCCGGAAACCGGCAGGCCCCACGCTTCGGCGGCTGCCGGGATGAGCGCGTGATACGAACCGCTTCCGCTGCACCAGTAGCCGTTGTCGTATGACCACTTTGCCATCTCCACGGGATCGACCAGATCGTCCGTGAGGGAAGATACTACCATTGCCATAGCAGTTGGGCCGCAGCCGTAGCCGCCGATATCGTCGGTGCCATAGGGCTTGTTCGCATAGCGTTCATCGAGCTGATTGTAATAGACGACCTCCGTGCTGCCATCTGTGTAGCGGATGTCGCCAAGCGCAGGGATCGTGAAGCTGCTCTCAGACGAGGAAAGATTCTGAAACAGGCCGTCGCCCAGAAACAGACTGAGATTCTCGGCAAAGTTCTGCGCAAGCGTCTTCTGCTCGGCGGTCAGATGAAAAATGGAATCGGCAAAATACGCTTCGCCGCGATAGGAAAGCGTGTAGACGCGCACCGTCACCTCACGAAGCTCTGTGACCTCCTCGCCGTCTTCATTGAGAATGGTTTCTTCTATCTCGCGCGTTTCGTCCTCATAAGTATAGTCGTAAAGTTCGCCAATGCCAGCGCGCAGAAGCTGCTTCATATCCTCCAGAGAAATGGCGGCAACGTCCGTATCACGGTACGCACAGTATTGCGAGATGAACAGATTGACATTATTGATGCGCTCATTCTCATATGGGTTGACGATCTCATACTGGTCGGCGCCGGATGCAGCAAAATCATCCGCGATCCGCTGCTCGGCATCGGCAATACCACTTCCAAGCAAGTCGCTGACCGCAAACGCGATCTCGTTCATATTCTCGGTGATTGCCGACTGATCGTTCAGTATGGTCGTGTCGCCAGCGTTTTGCGCCGTGCCGCCGAAGATCAGCGTTGGAAGCATCACAAGGAACAGCAGCGGGATCGCAAGGATGGCGAGCAGCGCAAGAAGAATCTTCTTCCCGTGCTTGGCTGCCGCGATTGCGACACTGGCAGCCGCGCCGTAGGGACCGCCGAGGGCGGCCCCATTTGCAGCTGCGGCCGTGATCTTACCTGCTTTTGCGGCGCCTTCCACGACCTTTGCGGCGGCGCTGCCGACCTGAATGGCTTCGTCCAGCCCGGACTGCCGGTTTTCATTTACGCCCATTCGAGTACAAAGACGACCGACATGATCTCCTGCCCGGTCACAGGCTGAGAAACAGCGGATACGACGGCATCATAGTTGATGGAGAGTGCATCTGCTTCTTTGACCGTCCACGGCGCAGCCAGTGTGAAGACCTCGGAATCGCCGGTTTTGCTGGTCTCGGAAGAATTGATCTTGAAGCCGACCTGCTTGGCATCCACTTTGGCCTTTGCCATGTTGGTCGAATACGGAACAAACTCCCAACCGTTTTTGCTGGTAACGCTGACGGAAGAAACCATTACATCACCGGTAGAATTGTTGACGATGGAAGCGGAAGCAACATAGACCTTACCGGCTTCGTCCACGACGAGCGGCAGGGTCGCCGGAACTGTCACCGAAAACAACTCAGTAATTTCCCAGTGCGCATAATACGTTGTCGCAGCAGTTTCCTTGAAAACGGTGTTTGCCGTAACTTCTGTACCGCCGTCTTTCTCCGTAAACCAGCCTAAAAATTCGGCGTTTTTACGTTCCGGATCGGTGGGGAGAACGAGTTTTTCACCGTAAGTCTGCTCGGTCGTTTCCGAACGTCCGTCGCCAAGGTTCCATGTCACAGTATAGGTGTTTGCAGTGAATTGCGCATAGAACGTCTGGCTGGTCGTAATCGCCGTGACGGTGGTATAGAGCTTACCGCCCGTTTTTTCGGTATACCAGTTCTTGAATGTGTGTCCGGTTTTCACAGGAGAAGCGCTGGGCGCGGTCGGCTTGCTGTTCGGCTTCATGGTTTCGGAAAAGCTGGCCTTGCCATCAATGGTGCCGCCGTTCGTTCCGGCGTCCCACTTGATCGTCAGGCTGACAGTTGCACCGCAATCGTCGCACTTGCCGTCACCGTTCGCGTCGGTGTGGTCAGCGTATTCATAGCCAGAATCGCCGCAGGCCGAGCACGTCTTGGTGCGCTTATGCTGCGTTTCGCTGTCCGACACCCACGAACCATAGGAATAGCTGTGATTGGCGTAGTCATAGGTCGATGCGCCGCAGCCGGAACAAGTCTTGCTTCTGCGGTGCTGGGTATCGCTGTACTTGCTCCACGCACCGGTGGCGTAGCTGTGATTTCCATAATCGGTCGTGGAATATCCGCAGGTGCGGCAGGATGCCGTTCGGCTATGTTGACTGGAAGAAGAATTGCTCCACGAGCCGTAGCTCATGCTGTGGCTGGCATATTCGTAATCCGAATCGCCGCAGTTCCGGCAATAGGCTTCGCGCCGGTGCTGCGAGGCTGAATACTGCTCCCAGCTTCCATAAGAATAGCTGTGACCGGTTGCGTAGATGGTTTCGCGCTTGCTCTGGCCGCAATCGCAGCTATATTCCCGGTAGCCGTTTCGCGTGCAAGTGGCATCATTTTCATAGTCCAAAACCCATGTATGGCTTCCGCAATCCGGGCAAGTCCAAGAACCATACGAGCCGGAACCGTGGTCTTTATACACATAAGTGCCGAGATTTTTTGTGTAATGACATTTATAGCACTCGTAGTACTCGGCATGGCCGCGCGAGGTGTGCGTTGTGGAAACGTAGGTGCCCTGCAAAGAATACTGTTTGCAGCTTGGGCAGGTGCCGACAATGCCGGTGGACGCGCGAGACACAGCCTTCGCGGACGCTTTCATAATACCAGAGTCGGCAACAGTGGATGCGGCACCGTCGGCGTTGGAGTACACGCCGTACAAATCGTAAAAATACCGGTTGCTGCGATTGGAAGCCGCCCAATCATAGGTATAGAACGGCACGGTCGATTCCGGGTAGCCGATGATGTAGGCGATATAGAGGGTATCGCCAGAATCCGTTTCCCGCCAGAAAGCGTCCTCACCAATGCTTTTCAGAACCGTTTCGCCATAGTACATGGTGATCGTGTTCAGCTTCGAGCAGCCATAAAAGGCGTGTGTGCCAATGACCGGAGCCAGCGGCAATTCGGCGGTGGTCAACGCCGTGCATCCCTCAAACCAATATGCCAGATCTGAGATTGTCAAGGTGCTCATATCGTCGTACCAGACTTCCGTGATTTGTTCCCGATATTCCCCCCACGGCTGGTCGTCTGCGCTTTGGAATACGGGCGCTTCGCCGGAACCGGAAATGGTCAGCCAGCCGTGCGAATCAAGTTCCCACTTGATTTTGCTGTCCGGGATCGTGCCGCTGGCGATCGTATCACTGGCCGCAAACGCCGAAATGCTCAGGGAGAGCATCATGCAGAGGGTGAGCATCAAAGCTGCAAATTTTCTCATTTTCATGTTTTACCCCTCCTCTGTAATCGCAGTAATGGTAAAGACGATTGTAGCGGCGTTGATGTTCGTCGCAGCTTCGCTGGCCGAAACTTTTGCTTTGTAGCGGATGGCGAGATTTTTCTCGGCGGCAATCGCCGGAAACGCGCCGTCCACAAGCGTCAGACTGCCTGCGCCTTTCGTGCTACAACCATTGATGCTAAGTGCGATGCTGTTCTTGCTTGCCGTAAAATCGTCAAAATTGCCGATTTCAAACGTACCTGCCTGAACATCTACCTTGGTCACACGAATCGCGCTGTTTTTTCCGGTGTTGGTGATCGCGGCATTGTTGGCACAGACCACATAGCCGTCAACGAGAGAAACCGGTAGCGCAGCGGGAACTGTACACGAAATTGGCGCGACGGTGTTGACCACGGTGAGCGTCACCGGCACACGGGCCTCAGTTGTTTCCGCTGCCGACGCACTCGTAGCCAGTGATAGGATCATTGTCAGTGCCAGCAATAAAGTGATAAGTTTTTTCCTGCTCATCACTGCACCTCCTTGGGCCAGAGATACGCGGCATGGAGCGTTAGCTCTGTCTGCATGGAGCCGATCTGCTTGCCGTCACGGTAAGCCGTAATTGCCACGGTACAGTCGGTGTTGCCGAACTCCGGCGCTTCCAGCAACGTCAATGCCGAGATGGTTTTTCCTGCGGCAAGCTCAAAGCCATCTGCAATGAGCGCATTGTCTTTATTGCGGCGAATCTCGATTTTGTAAGTGTCACCTTTGCTGTTATTCGTAAACTCAGCTTTTACGTTGGATTCTCCGACCAGAGCATATAGATGAGCAGGAGCAGTAAGAGCAATCTGATTGTCCGCGACGATGGCGTTAAGCTGCTTCTGTGCTTCGCGCAGTCCTGAAACGTCATAAAAGATAATTTCAGTTTCTTTGAAAGCCTTTGCTCTGTCTGTGATTCTGGTTTTGATCGTGTCAATGACTGCGAGGGTGGAATCTCTGTCATAGATCACCTTGACTGCATCATCCACACGCGCAACCACGACTTCCGGCATATTCGTCCCGTTGTTGCAGTAAATTGCCGCAACGCCACCGCCCCAGACAAGCAATCTGCCCTTGACGGTAACATTATCGAGCGTGATTTTGCCATCTGCTGCGCCGCAGCCGATGATGAGGTCGCCGTCCACGGTCATATCCTTGAGCATTACTTCGTTGGTGCGGATCAGGACACTGCCTTTGATGTCCTTGTCGTAGGTTCCTTTTACCGTGATATAACTGCCGATGATGTTATGGAAAATCTGCGCAAATTCTGCGCGGGTGATATTATCCAGCGGTTCCAGCCCTTTGGTTCTGCCGTGGATATAATCCGCGCCGACCATCGCGCGAACGTAAGGCAGCGCCCAGTTGGAAATCTTGTTGCGGTCGGAGAATTTGGACAAATCCGTCTTAGAATACGAATCGTAGTCCAACTCTAGGGCGCGAGCCACGACGGTCATGGCTTCTTCGCGCGTGATGGGCGCATCCGGGGCCATTGCCGTGTTCGATCTGCCGTTGTATGTTCCCATTTGCACCGCCATGGCCACATCTTCAAAATACCATTTGTCTTTGGAAACGTCCTTGTACTTGGAAATGTCGGCTTTCACGTAGCAGCCGAACGAGCGGTTGATGATCGCCGCCATCTCCGCACGAGTCATATCGCCGTTTGGGTCGATGATGGTCGCGCTCTTGCCATACAGCAAGCCGTTGTCCACGGCGGCGCTGACCGCTTCGGCATACCATGCGGTACGGTCGAAATCGCGGAAATCTGTGGCTTTGCGGTTGGGTGTGTTTGCCGCCGACGCGCTGACGGCCAACGACAGGCACGACGCTACGGCAAGGATCATTGCGAGGATTCGTTTGTGTTTCATTTGACGTCCTCCATTTCATAAGGTAAGGGGAACGCTTGCGCGTTCCCCTTTGCAATAGCGAATAGATCAGACTGCATCCCAAGCGATAATGAACAGCACGGAAGCAATCGCTGTGTTGGTAACTGCTTCCGAAACCGGGGTCACGATAGCATCGTAGGAGATTGCGACCGTATTGGCGCTGGTATCACCCGCACCGCTCATGTAGCAGCCTTCAATGGCAGTATCAAGAAGCGTCTGCTTGCTGGCGTTCTTGTTATCAGTCGCCGCAGCAGCACCGCCGCCGATGGCGAGCTGGAAACCGAACTTGTTGCTGTTAACTTTCTCATGGGCGAGGGTGTCCTTGCTGCCGAACGCGGCCAGCGACCAGCCCTGCGCGGCTTCGATGGAAATATTCGCAACTTTTACTGCACCAAACGAATTGTTGATGATCTTCGCGTCGGTCGCGGTGGAAACAGTGCCGTCAGTGCCAACAGCAACCGGGAGGACGGTAGGCACGACTACGGACATTTTGGTAGCTGCCGGGTCGCCGCCGATGCTGCCGTCCGCGGTGCTGGACAGGGTAACAGACGAAGTGCCCGTGCCGCCCGCGACGTCCACGGTGTTGGCAGCGGAAGCGGAAATTGCGAGGGAAGCGATCATGCAGACCGCAAGGATGAGGGAAACGATTTTCTTAGTGTTCTTCATTGTAATGACTCCTTTGATTAAAATTAGTGTTGAATCGTAATTGTAATGATTGCCCCGGCTGTGCCGATGATTGCACCAGATTCCGGGTCAAGGTTATGAAAATAAGCGGTACATTCGTATGTACCCGCGGGAAGAACCACGTCCAGCCGCGCACGTTCAATCTTACTGCCAACGGCAATGGCGCCGGATTCGTAAATCTGTTCGCCCGTATCATTACGGACGATCTGAACCATCTGCGGATAGTTATTGATGGACTCATTTACGAGCATCAGATTTCCCTCAGATGCTCCATCCTCAAAGATGGGTGCGGTGTTGGCTGAAATGTTAATCATGCCCTCGGCCACTTTTTCATTCAGCCGCGCTTCGATTTCCTCCGGCGAAAGGTTATCCCAGCCGCCCTCAACGGCAGACGAGTCATAAACGATCCCGGATTTGCTGTCTGCAAGCGCCGCATCTGCGGGCTTATGCAGCAGCCTGACTGCGAGGAAAATGCCCGCGCCGACCAGCAGGATGAGGGAAATGATCGCGTAGACGGTGATGTCTTTAGAGCGTGTTTCACGAGGGGCGTCAACGTATTCTTCTTTGGCTTTCATAGAGAAAACTCCTTTTGTAGTTTAGTGCCGTCAGGGAGGCACCTCAGACGGCGCAGCAGCGGTTCCAGTGTGGGCGCTGCAAGAAATATGAAATCAGTCATAGGCAGAACGCTGCCAAGTTACAGGTTCCGCTTGATGATCCGCGTGATAATGCCGACGGCGATGCCGTGTTCTTCATCCAGCCGTGTGACCGCAAAGCTGACATCGTCCTTCTTGCCGGGCATTCTGGAATCGTAGCAGGTGTGCGCAATAGCGTTGACGCCGTTGTTCAGGCGGATATACACCACGCCGCCGCGAAGATCTGTGACCTTGCCGGCGTACTTGCTCTGTACCTGACACTTCTTCAAATTGTCCACGCTGGTTTCGGAAAACGTGCTGCGGATATCTGCCCGGATGGAAAGATGCTCGGCATCCTCGCCGCTGATCTCCTGCACGCGGACCAGAACCCGGTCGCCGACACTGTAAAGGTCGCGGGCGTCGGACACCCACTGCCAGGAGAGGTCACGGGCAAAGATGGCACATTCAATGCCAAAGGCTTCGACGCGCAGCACCTTCTCCGCGACGGCGATCACACGCGCTTCGACCAGGCGGCCGGGGTAAATGTAGGGATTTCCGGTGGCGTCCTTGCCGAGATAGAACGTCTGCCGTTTCCGAAGCATGGCTTCCCGGCGGCTGGCAACGGCGCTGTGGGTGGTCGAATCAATGCCCTTGACAATAAAGTCAATCTCCGCGCCGAGCATCGTGCCGAGGATACGGTTCAGCCGGTTCATGTAGTCGGCATACGCTCTGCCGGACGGCATCCGGTCCTCCAACACAAGCATCTCGCGGATCGGGATGGCGATGCGGAAGCCGCGGAAGCTGACCGTCGCCAGCGTTTTGCCGCCGGCTGTCTGCTCAATGCCGTCCAGCGTGCCGGTCAGGATCCGCCGCGTCCGGTAGGCGTTGCGGATCTCATGCCAGAGTTCGTCGGTGGCTTCGGCTTCGCTTTTGATGCGCGTTCTGGCTGTGATCGTCAGGACCGCGTCATTGCGCGGCACGGGTGGAGATTCCGGGGGCGTGGATTCATTGGACGGTTCTTCTGTGGAGATGGTCAGCGCCGGTTTCTCATCCGCCGGCGGCGATTCCGCTTCGTCAGATGGAGCAGGCTGCGGTTCTTCGTGTGCGGGAGATTCGTTCAGCGCCTGAAGAAATTCCGTGTATTCCTCCGATGGCACATCTTCATCCTGCGCACCTTCATCGGGCGGGCTTTCTGTGGGGATGGGTTCCTCCTGCGGCTCGGTGAGCGGCGCATCGGGAGACTCCTGCGGTTCAGTAGAAAGCAGGTCGTCCTGTTCGCCGCTGTCCGGGGCAGGTAATTCCTTTTTTCTGGGCATGGGTCATTCCTCCTTTTTTGGTTTGGATAAAATGGATTCCTTGCTGGTGGTTATGATCTTCTGCTTTTTTGCAGGAGCATCCTTTTTGAGCGCTGGGGCCGTGCGGGGCGCAGGTGCGACTGGGGGCGGCGGCGCTTCGCTTCTCCAGCGCGGAATATGTACCGCCGCTTTGTCCGGGCGCAGCTTCTTTGCTTCATAGTGCTTGGAGTAGTCAAATTTATCGACCTCCAGAATATTGCGCCCGCGGATAATGACGAGCGCCTTATCCACGTCCAGTCGTAAAACCTCGTCCATCGTGAGCAGCCGCCTGCGGCCGACACCGCTCGTTTCGCGGTATTCCGGGGTATAGTTGGAAATACGCCATGTGCCGAGCTGCTTGGCCTGACTGGTCACAGCAACGCTCGCTTCGCCGGAGCGTGAGGAAATGAACTCCGCCGTCAGTGCGTCCGTACAGCCGAGAAACAGCTGCACGTCGCAGTTGCCGAGAATTTCCTGCCATTGGTTGTTGGGATAGCGGTTTTGCAGACCGGCGAGATTCTGAAACACGCAGGACATACTGATGTTCCGGGAACGGATCACGGAGATTTTTCGGCTGAGATCGGGGATAACGCCGCAGGCGCAAAGCTCCTCGCCGAGCACATGAACAGGAACCGGCAGACAGCCGCCCGGACAGTTCTGGTCGGCGTAGCGGACGAGTTTGATAAAAATGAACGACAGAAACAGCGAGGACAGGAAATCAAAGGTACTGTCCTGATCGCTCGTGATGCAGTAATAAGCGCACGGCTGCTTGCCAAGTAGTTCCAGATCGATCTCATCATGGCTGGTGATGGCGCGAATGTCCGCATTCTGGAACACCTGCAGCCGGGAGCCGAGACCGATAATGACGCCGCCGCGCACGCTCTCCGACGATTGGCGGAAGATGCTGTACGGCGCTCTGGCCGGATGCCCCAGCGGGAGCGCGTCAAACAGTTCGTTCAGTTCCTTTTCCGAGCAGCTTACAAGCAGCTGATACGCTTCGCCAATGTTCCGTCGTTCCGGGGGATAGCTGCGCTCGACAAACAGGACGAGCGCCTTGAGAAGATTCATTTCGGCGCTGTCCCAGAAATGGTCCCCACGGTCGCTGCCGGTGTTGCGGATGATGACATCGCAGAAAAGCTGCGCCATCAGCTCCTGTCCGTCGATCTCGGACAGGCAGTTCCACGAATCTGACGACGCGGGCGTGACCAGATTGAACACGCGGACGGTGTAGCCCTGATCGCGTAGATACGCGCTGGTTTTCTCGTACAGCTCTGATTTAGGATCACAGATGACCAGTGAGTTTTTCCGTGCCGCGCACTGCAAGATCATGTTGACGCAGAATGCGCGCGTCTTTTTCGAGCCGCTTGCGCCGTAGACGGCAAGATTTCCATTGAAGCGCGTTTTCTCCGGGATACAGACCACACGGCCATCCACTTCGCCGAGGATCGTGCCGTGGTGCTTGCGCAGGTCCGGTACAAAGTCGAGTACCTGTCCGGCTTCTTTTGGATTGAGAAAACCGGCGGTTCCGTAGGTTCCCTTGTGGGAATATGTCAGGTTTCTGGTCTTGTCGTACTGCCCGTCGCCGCCGGCACCCATGTGCATGATCGCCACGACAAGAAGTACGATTGCCGCCAGAAAGATGCCCATGCCGTACAGACCGTATGGAAAGCGGAATACGAACCGGAGGCAGACGCCGAACGCGGCGTCCGGCATCGGCGGCGAAGTGCCGCTGTACGGCGTGCCGCCTTCGGCTGTCCACATCTGGTAGTTGTAGATGAACTGCGCAAGATAGCCACCCGCATAGAAAAGCGCGGCTAGCGCGACGGGTAGAAAACAGGCCAGCGTGATCTTCTGTTTCTTATTGATGGAGCATCATCCTTTCATAAGCGGCAAAGTCGATGCTTGTGATATTGACCTGCGCACCGAACACCTCCCGCAGCGCATCTGCCTGATAGTCAAAGCAGAGGATGCTGCCAGTCTGGTTCCGCAGCGTCAGCGCACAGCGAAACCGGTGCAGCCTTGGCAAGTCGCAGAGATACGAAAACAGGACGGGCGACCCGTCCTGTTCCAAAGCGTCATGTTCGATTGGCATTGCGGGAGACGGCGGCAGGAGGTTTTCGGAAAGAATTTTGTTCAACTGCTCCTGCACATCTGGTTGACATAACTGAAATGCACCAACCTCACCAACGTGGTCGAGCGTCAGAAAATAGAAATGCGGATAACTGCCATCCAAAAGGAAATGGTTCTGCGTCATGTCATTCAGGATCGTAGGTATCTGCATGGGAGAACTGCCGAATACAATGCCGCTGATCGCGAACTGTGCATTGCGGCAAAAATCTGTTTGTAAAACAGCTTTTAATCGGATCTCGGCATTGTATGCCCACCGTGGGAAAGTCGCAGCCATGTTGTAAACCGGGAAGATAACTTGTTCTGTGAACAGCACGCCCGTCATGCGGGAATTGCGGATTTTGGTGCAAAGACTGCCGAGAGCTTTGAACTCGCGGGAGGAATAATAGACCGAAATACAGATGGATTTGAGCGCCAGTCCTGTATAGACGGCTTTTCCCACGGCAGCGACGGGATTTGTGCGTTGTGCAGAATCAGAAGCGTCTCTGCCATCCGGTGCAGCCGCAGCCGGCGCTCTGGTTCGGACTTCAAAGAATTTGTTTCGGACGCGCCTGTGAGATAGGGCGCAAGGTCAAATGGATATTTTTGAAGCAGCAGCCGTTTGGCGCTTGCGGTCAGCCTGAGTCCACGCAAACCGTTCTTGGTATACGAACGGAGCAGCCCGTCCTTTTTGAGTTTGCCAATCACGCTTTCGATGTAGCTGCTGCCGCCCGGAAATTGACTGGAAAAGGCGGTCGGGAACTCGCCGGAGACGGCAACGATCTGCAGCACAAGAAGCGGAAGCGTGCCATCAGTGGGAAGTTGTGTCGGATTCATAAAAGTGACCTCTTTTACCGTATCGGCTCTTAACTTCGGTAATTTTTGCGCTGCCGGTCAAGCGAAAACGCCTGATGTTTCAAGGGAAAACACCATGCGCGGCGGTATCTGAAAAAGAAGGACGAAAAATGCTTAAAAATCCGACATGGTTTCCAGCGCATTTTGATGCTCTTTCAGCCAGCCCGGAAACATATCTTGATCCATTACAAAGAGCTTTGTGACATCTTCCTCGCCCAGCTCCGTGGTGTTATAGACGTTGCACAAAAGCCCATTGTCATCCATCATAAGATAGGCGCAGACAACGTCCAGAATCTGTTTCATTTCCAGATTGTCATAGTCCCGGATGCGGCCGCGTCCGCCAGATACCGCATAGATATGGCAGAAGCAGATGATGCACGACTCAAAATGGGAAAGAGGATGATCTTTAACAAACTGTCCGAGCGCCTGCTCCAGCGGGTCGGTCAGATATTCGGCGCTGCGTTGCTTTTTCTTGGGCAATAACCCCGGCAGCGTGATCTCCACCAGCCCCGGCTGCGCAGTGATCGTGATGCCGAGGACATTTGCAGCGGAGGTCAGGTATTCATGCTTCTGCACGGTGGTGAATCCGTAGACCAGATGCCGCATCCGGCAGGCGATCTGCTCTGCGCGGAGCGCCGCGTCAGTGGAAAGCAGCTCATAGTTTTCCGGATACCGCTGCAAGTCCATCGTGTTCATGGCGCAAAGCGCATTACTCAGCCGCGAGACTTCTGCCAGTAGCGAAGATATCCGCTTGGATAAAAGCGCACGGTTCAAAATGATCCCTCCGTTTCTTCCTGAAGATATTGAATATTGCCGTCACCATCCAGCAGACAGTATGCGCGCACATTTGGGATGGCGAGCAGATCGACCTGCGCAGCGTCTTCCAGAATGACCAGCCGCACGGGTGGTTCTTGTTCCGGACGGGCAAGCAACAGATTCAGGATGGCTTCTTTGCCCGGTTCGGCGTAGAGAATTTCATAGACCTCGCCGCCGGCAAGGAAGATGATCTTCACGGGATATTCTCCCGCAGCATGGTACTCGACATGCTCCATAAAGTCTGCCAGGACGGTCACCGCTGCTTCCAAACCACGGTCGCGGTCTTTTGGCAGCTCCGGCGTCAGGGAATAGAAGCCGTCCACAAGGAACAGCCGCTTTTGCTTGCAGAGATAGGACAGTAGATTTTTGATCTGCTCATCCTTCTGCGGATACAGACCCAAAATCTGTTTCTGTGTCAGAACGCCATAGGTGGAAATATCCCGCAGGATGCCGCTGGCCTCATGCGAGTAGATCTGTGCGCGGGTTTTCATAGTCGTCACCTCTAATTTTTGTGCGTATAACTGCCGCACAGAATACGTACAAACTGTAGCCGTCAGATCTGAAGATGGCTGCTGTATGTATAAAAGACGTATTGTGTACGCAAAGATGATTTTAGAGAAAAGATGTTGCTTTCAAAGCTGCAAAATTGATTGCATTTTTGGGCGTGTTCATATATGCTGGAGACAAATAGGGGGCGATTCGTTTTGGATATGAGAACTGCAAATGTCACGGCTCGTGCAGAGAAAACCATGAGGGATTTGACGGATGGGGTTGAGAAACAACACGACATTTCAGAGCCACTTGTCCGTGCCGAAATGACGGATGCTGAATTTAACGCCATGATGCGAGATGGACTGCGTGCTGCAAAGGCGGACTGTTCCAGCGCCGCGTCCGAAGTCTTTACGGATTTGCGTAGAGGACTTTGCATATGAATGAACCGTTTGGATTTTTGAGCATTTACAGAAAAGTTAAAAGCCATCATGCGTATATTCTCTTGATGAAATGAGAAAATTATGATAAAATATGATAGACCATAGATTATCCTAAAAAATACGGAGGCGCGTTATGGCATATATCACACGAGAGCTTGAGCGCAAGTTCTTAAAGCTCAATGATTTTTTCAAGGTTATCCTTGTTACGGGCGCAAGGCAGGTCGGCAAAACGACGATGTTAAAGCACCTTGCAGGGAGCGACAGGACCTATGTCACGATGGACAATACAATGGCGAGAGATCTCGCACAGTCTGACCCCGTGCTGTTCTTTCAGACCTATAAGCCGCCGATCCTTATTGATGAGGTGCAGAAAGCGCCGGAGCTGTTCGAGCAAATCAAAATTATTTGCGATGAGAGCGACGAAAAAGGTCTCATTTGGCTGACCGGTTCGCAGCAGTACAATATGATGAAACGAGTACGCGAGACACTCGCCGGAAGAATCGGCATTCTGGAGCTATACAGCCTATCCGCGAGAGAAAAAGCAGGGCTTGTTTTCGATACGGATCTGGATTTCTCGTTTGCCACGCTGCAGGCAAGGCAGCGGAAGGTTCCGAAAAACGACGTGATTCAGGTATTCCAGCACATTTGGGAGGGCGGTATGCCGCAGGTGCAGGGCGTGGACGATGAACTCAGACAGGAGTATTTCAACTCCTATATCGACACGTATCTGATGCGTGATGCAACCGAAGTCGGCGGCATCACCGATGCTGTGCGTTTTCGCAAGTTCCTTGTTGGATGCGCCTCGCTCGTGTCGGAGCAGGTCAATTATTCCACATTGGCTGAGTCGGCCGACATTGCTCCGAGTACGGCGAAGGAGTGGCTGAACGTGCTTGTAGGACTGCGCATCATCTATCTGCTTGCTTCCTATTCCAACAATGAGCTCAAGCGTCTCAGCAAAACGCCGAAGCTGTACTTCTGTGATACCGGGCTATGCGCGTATCTATCCATGTGGCTAACGCCGGATACGCTGCGAAACGGCGCTGCAAGCGGCCATTACTACGAGAACTATGTTGTGATGGAGCTTGTCAAAAACTACGCCTACGCAAAGTCCAAGGTGAACCTCACTTACTTCCGGGATTCCAATGCAAAGGAAATTGATGTGTTCGTTGAGGAAAACAATGTCATTCATCCGTTGGAAATCAAAAAGAGTGCAGCGCCCGACCGACGGGAGATCAAAAAGTACAGCGTAATTGACAAGGCTTCTTTGATCCGTGGCAACGGCGGCATCATCTGTATGTGCCAGGAGCCGATCCCGATTGACGCGGATAACTGTTTTATTCCGAGCAACCTAATCTAAACAATTTCAAACAGTATTAAGAAAGCATCTCTGCGGAGGTGCTTTTCTTATACCTAAAACCAAAAGAAAGAGGGCAGGCCGCACAGCAAAGCAGATTATCACAGCATTTCCCACACTGTCCAATCAAATACATTCTGTCTTACCGTTCCGCTTCAGCAATTCCTGAAGCTCCCTGCGGTCGGTGGTGATGAGTTCCTTTTCCAGCTCACTGCACTTGATCTCGACGGCAACATTATTGTTGTTCGTGCTGATAAGGGCGCTGCCGCGCTCAAAGTGGGTGATCTCCATCAGCTCTGCTTCAGAAAGATGCAGAATGGAGCCGACGCGCTGGGCTTCCTCATCCTCCAGATTCAAGATCACCTTGGTCTTGGAGTTGTTGATGATGCCCTTGCCGTATTTGCCGTCCTCCAACGCGAAGAAGTCATTGAGATCCTGCGTTGCACAGACGGCCGAGCCGCCGTAGCCGCGGATGATCTTGAAGATCTCCAGCACAAACTCCGCTGCCAGACGGTTGCTGCTGGCGCCGATGAGCTGCCAGCACTCGTCAATGAAGATGGCCTTTTCCTCGGTGCGGTTCTCCTTCGCCTTATCCCACACAAAGTCCAACGCCATAAACATGCCGACGGTCAGAAGATCGCCGGTCAGTTCCGAAATATCCAGAACGATATATTTATTGTCGAGTGAAACATTCGTCTGCTGGTTGAATGTCTTGGCAGAGCCGCTGACGAGCCGATTCAGGATATTTGCCAGCCGCAGCGTGGAGGAAGATTCCTTGAGTACCGCATACAGATCGCCCAGAATCGGCATCTCGCGGTACCGCTCCGGGTGCTTAGGGTCGCGGAGCGTGTCATTGTCGTGTGTAATGCCTTTCTTGGCATAGGTGCGGATCATGGCTTCATCGAGAAGCTGCCGCTCCTCATGGTTCATGTCGGGGATCAGCAGGCTGAAAAAGATGTGCAGCCGCTGGATCTTGGCGGCCAGCATGGAGTGCTCCACGGTGCTGCCGTCGAGTTGTTCATCGACCGAGCGGTCTGTCTGCCGGATTTCCATGACGTTGATGCAGTTGGGAGACGCGGGCGAGATCTGAATGAACGCGCCACCGATGTTGGAGCAGGCCCGGTGAAATTCGTGACCTTTGAGCGGCGCGACGATAAACACCTGGATACCCTTACGCCGCATCCGCAGCGCCATGAGCTGCATAGTAAAGGTCTTGCCGCTGCCGCTCGTGCCGAGAATGGCGATGTTGGCGTTTTTGTAAATGCGCGAATCAAAGATGTCTACGATGATGAGAGAATTGTTGTGCTTGTTGACGCCGAGCAGGATGCCGTTGTCGTCACACAGCTCATACGCCGTGAACGGATAGCAGCTTGCCGCGCCCAGCGTCAGCACGTTCCGCTTGCTGCGTTCAAAGAGCGATCTATCCAGCTTCACGAGCGGAAAAGACGAACGGAGCGCCTGCTCCTGACAGAAATTACAGCTCTGCACGTTCATGTCCTGCGAAATGAGCAGCTTTTTCATCTCCGCGCATTTCCAATCCAGATCATCCGGATTGTCCGCCGTCACGGTGATGAGCAGATTCAGATAGTAAAAATCTTCGTGGTTGCTCAGACCGTCTTTCAGGAAATAGCCGCTGCGGATGGCGCTGTCGAGGTCGTCAAAGTCTGTGTTGGTGTCGCTGGTTTCCTTGATCTTGCTGCGGTTGATACGAAGCTGCTGGCCGAGCTTGCGGATCATGCGATCCTTTGGCTGGCGCGTCAGAAACACATCGAGGTCAATGCCGTCCCCGGCGTTGACCAGCAGACTCAGCCAGCCCGCGGGAACCTCGGACTTATACCCGTCCGACGGCACCAGCAGATACGCATAATACGTTCCGTCGATGCAGAGATAGCTGCCATGCGTGAAATCCAGCTGCGAAGGCGCAAAAAAATCACCGACGGGAATTTCGTCGATGGAGCAGCCTGCCTTTATGTAGTTGGATGTGATATGGGAGATGCGCTGCAAAAACGGAATATCCGTGCTTTCTCTGCGACAGAGAAAGGTATAGAGCATTTCGGCGGCGGCTTCGTCCTCATTCTCATGCTGGACAACGCTGTTGCCGCATTGCCGGAGATAATTTGCCGCCGTCCGCGCCGCTGTTTGCAGTGACGAAATGGCATCCGCTTCTTCGCGGTCTTTCTTCGCGCCGGGGAGCGGTTCGTATTCCATGATGAGGAAAAACCTGCGTGCGATGGCTTCTTTGGAGCCGAGCTTTTTGAGCAGCTTCAGATAGTCCTCCTGCTGCATCCGGCAGCTTTCGTTCGTCTCCTGTGCCATCTCCCGGCGCACGGTTTCGATGTGTCGGTTCATATCCGCACGTTTCGTGATAACCTTGATTTGCAGCTTGACCGGCGCAATTTTGAGATAGCTGATAAACGAATACACGATGTTCCGCTGCTCTCTTGCGCTGCGGAGCAAAAAGTTGATCGGCACGATCTCCAGGATCTTGATAAATCGGTGGTCGGTCGTGTAGACAATGCCGTTTTCGATTTTCTGAATCGGCACATACGCTGCAAGCGGATTGCCGGGTCGCGCTGCCTGTTTCTTCTGGCGATAGACGGTGTCCAGCATCAGGCGGCGCGTATCCTTTGCAAAGCGGATGCGGCTGCCGTCCTTTTTGTAGGCGGCGGGCTGCACAGCCGTGCTGGGGCCGGACTTTTTATCCCACGTCGGGAGGATCGCCTGTTTTCGGCTGCTTTTGCCGCCGCTTTTGTTCAGGCTTCTGCGGTTGCGGAGGAAGCGAAAAAACAGAATGATATAGGAGGAAAGCGGCATTCCTGCGATCCCAATGAGCGCCAGAAGCGCCAGCGGCAGCGAGGTCAGGCAGAGCAGGATGATCCGGACGGTCAGCGTCAGCGAGAGCGTCAGGATCGGAAGCCCGGTGCCGGCGGCAAGGATGACCGCCTCGACCACGTTTCGCGCCTTGAATAAGCCGCCGAAGAACGAACCGCCCTCAATAAAATTTGGCGGGATCACATAGCTGTCCCGCTGTTCCTGACTCATAGGTTCTCACATCCGATCTTTTCTTTGCGGCGGATTCGGCAGCTTCTGCACAATCTTTTCGTGATAGGCGATCTTGCCGTCCTCCGCCTGATAGGGCTTTCGTTCTACGGTGTCCGCTGCGTACTGCTTATACCATGCGGCGTCATCCGCGGAGTAGACCTTGCTGTAATCGCCCTTCGGCTTGGCGTACTGGTCGGCATGGTACATACAAAAATCAATGCCGCCCGGGTGCTCCGGTGTGAACTCGCGCCCTGTGATACGGCCGCCGCCGATCTCCACGTCCTGATAGCGCGGGATGTTGGGCGCGTGTTCTCCGAGCGCGGTGAAGCCCATATAGGACAGAAGAGAGCGCGTCGCGGTCTCGCCGGTGATGGAGCCGGTCGTGCGGTAATCACCCTTGGCAACCGTGCCGATCACGTCGTTGGCAAACGCGCCGCCCTGATAAAGTGATTTTGCAAAAAGCGTTCCGCCGAAACTGTGAAACTGCGTGGGGGCAGAGGGGATCGGCGCAGACCGGGCGGCGGGTGCTTCGCTGACTGGGGCAGAAGCGGGCGCTGCCGACATTGTTCTGCTATGCAGAAATCTGCCGGGGCTCTCCTGCGCTTGAACCGTCCGCTCCGCAATGGTGGTTTTGGAAAGGCCATTGCGGACGGAGAAAAACTGTTTGTCGGATTGCGCAGTATGCTGCCGGGATTGCGATTCCACCTGTCTGAAGGTGGCGGTCTGCGTATCCTGCTGGGTATGCTGCGCCTGCTCGCGCTGGGTAACACCGATCTGCTCCTGCTGCAAGGCAGACTGCATGACCTGCGACTGTTCCGTTCTGGCTTCTTCACTGCTTGCTTCAAATTCATCCGACTGCACCACAGAGCCGACAAACTCGCCCTGTTCTGACTGGAAGGTCAGATGCGATGCCTGCTGATCCTCCGTATGCAGCGCCGTGTGGAACTGCTGTTCCTGCGCAGTCTGTGTATCCTGATGCAACTGGCTGGCATCCATAGAATGCTGGGATTCGTGGAGCGCTTGTTGGGACTTTTCACGCTGTTCCGAGTTTACGGCGCGGGAAGAAACCGTCTGCTGATTCTGGTCAAGCTGGCTGGTGTTCTGCCGCTGCTGCTCAGAAGCCGTCTGCGAACCGGAATGGGTGTCGCTGCTCGCGTGTGTCCGGCTGACGGTCGACTCCGCCTGCTGCGGCTGGACGATATTTTTCTCCGTCGTTGCCGTGCGCACAGCATCGCTCGCGATTTTGCGGCTTGCCATGCCGACCAGACCGCCGCTGAAAAAGCCTGCCGCAGCCGCACTTCCGCCGCCGGATTTCCCGGATGCAGGAGCAGAACCGTGACGGCTGCGGTTGCCCAATGCGCTGCCGACCGCGCTGGTCGCGGTGTTGATGGCGCGCATGGCGATCATTGCTTCTGAGAGCATGGAGCCGCCGGTATGCCCAACGTTCAGACCGAGACTGGACAAGAAGCTGTCGATCTTCTGCGACACTTTCAAAAAGGCAATGGCGCACAGGAACCACACCAGCACGTTGCCGGAGACGGCTTCCTTGCCCGAAGCACTGACTGCAGATTCTACGTCACTTTCCGAAATGGCGAACGCGCTGGTTGACATAACTAAAACAAGAGTGAGCATCAGCAGACAGTTCAAAAAGAATCGTTTTCTCATGGATACTCCTTATAGGGACAAAGGATTTGCGATAAACGTGCCGACCATGCTGGTAAACAGCCGTAGGCACCATGCGTTCATGAGCAGCAGAAACACCTGCCCACCCAGCATCCGGCACCATGCCTTGAAGATGTTTGCTGTGGACTGAGAGCCGCCCATCGAGAACGCGACCGGCGCGGTGTAAACAAGAACGCCGAGCAGGATATACCGCTCGGCGGCTTCAAAGAGCAGCTTCAGATAGTTCCACGCCAGCAGCACAACGATGATGAGCACGATCAGCGTGACCGCTCCGTTTGCGCAAGCGCCGATGATGACCAGCATGACGGAATTGAAATCCGCAAAGCTGAGCGGCGGCAGCTCGGAAGACAGAATCCAGTCGTATGGCGTGCCGCCGATCTTCAGGACAATCTCGACAATGCTTTTCGCGCAGTAGGTAAGCGTGATGAAGATGATCGCGCGGAACGTCAGCTTGACCGGATGCTCCGCTTCAAAGCCAGCGCCCAGCCAGTAATTCTTAAACAGGTTCCAGACCCACATCAATAAAATCAAGCCAATGCCGATGGCGGTAAAAATATCATACATTGTTTCAGCTGCCGGGAAGTAGCGCAGAAACGTGTCCATCCCGCAGCCGAGCGCACCGAGTACCGACGTGTTGATGAGGTCCAGACCGTGCATGATCTGTTCGGAGATCCATTCGACAACGCCGTCAAGAATCCCCATGCTTTATGCCGTCCACTGACCGCCGGAGAAGAACGGCGTGACGTAGGCCATGATGAAGCCAAGGCCGTTCAGGATCGCCCAGGTGATCGCAATACGTTTGAGCCATGCGCGCGATTCCTCGACCGTCCGGCCGCTGCGTGAGAAATTCATCATCAAAAGCGCAACAGAAGCGGTGACGATGGCGGCGATGGTGGAGATGAGAAGAATTTGCTGATAGACGTCCTTCATGATCTCCGTCGCCTTTTCCCAGATCGTCGTGGCAGAAGCCGGTTGAATCAGAAGCGGTAAGATACTGACGCCAAGCCATGCGGCATAGAGCCAGCGCCCCGGACTTTTCCTCGGCGGCGGAAGCTGCGGCAGGTTGTTGGAAGTGTTCAAAGATGCTCCTCCTTTTCTTTTCCCGATGCAAAAAGCAGACGCCCGATCCGGGCGTCTGCTCGCAACAAGATTCAGTTCTATATGCTTTTGAGCATCTTCAGTATAGCATATCCGGATTTGCGCCGAAAGAGCAAAACTGTGCCAATGTTGTGACAATTTGGACTGATGAACTCTTGCCTAAAATTCAAAAAGCCGTATACGCTCTTAACTGTGGCTTTGAACAAAAGACACAGGTTACGGAGCAACTGTTGATTATAGAGAAGACCATCACAGATGATAAAGCTAAGCAGGTTTTTTGGTCTCATATCATAAGTTTTTTTGAGCGAAAAATCGAGCAGAAAACGTGCCGTAAAAAGGATATAAATGATGAACAAAAAGATGGTTAAATCACAGCGTAGTGAAAGGTATCGAATACGATAACGTTGTTTTATAATTAAGATGATGTAGGTATTATAGAAAAACTGTTGTTGAGGCAGATCGTAAAAAACTTAGGACAGTAGGAATCATCACTACAAATGCGGGGCAAAATCGGAATCGTCCGATTTTGCCCCTTTGCGCGTGTATTTCGCTTTTATGAATTAGGTGCTATGTTGGGGAAAAACAAGAATGTTATCTTCTACATGACGCTTTGATAATGTTCCGGGATCAAGGTTTAATAAATCCTCTACTAATTCAGGCGAAATGGAAAATTTTTTACTGGAGAATATATTCATGATTTCTCCACTGCTCATATTTCCAGTGGTAAGTAAAAGGGTAATCGCTTGCTTAAACGCAACAGGATGCTTATACTCAACGGTGTCATCAAGTGGCTCTTTCTGCCGATAGCCATTCATACTCATCTGACGCATTAAATATGAATACTGGTTTGGAGAGAGATACCCCAATGAGTGTGCCCGCATAATCATAGCCATAATAGAGACATTCCATTTTTTCTTTAGCTGAATGTAATGGCTTAGCTTATTTGGATACACTGAAACATCCCGGCCAAACGCTCTCGCTGGAAGAAGAAACGCAGCGGCAAACGCATTTGCTTCATCTTCGCGCCGCCGATATTCGTCGCGGTCAATCTCATTCAAATCGTCATATCGTTCGTGAAGAATAATATGACCTAATTCATGCGCACAGTTGAATTGGCGACGATAAAAGCTATGTTTATCAGTGCCAAGGATCACACAGTACGACGGCTGATTGTTTTCTTCTGAGTATTGATAAAAAGCATCGATTTCTCGACTATCAGTGGCAAACTCACCGACAATGATACCATTTCGCTCAAGAAGAGATACCATATTGGCAATAGGTTGCTCACCAAGCTCCCAATGCTGCCGAACGCGCATAGCACATTCCTCGATTGATATTTGCGGCTCAGTGGGGATGCAGGGAAGATTAGACTCAATAAAACGAACTTTTGTGGCCAGAATCGAATGGATTCTGGCAAGGTACTTTGCTTTGACTTGCTGTGAAACAAGATCTTTCTTCTTACTGGAATACAATGCGCGGAAATATGTGTTTCCAGTGATTGCTGCAGGATCATTTTCAAAGAAGAAGGTATAGGGAAAATGTAAAACATCGGCAATCCGCTTTAATGTCATTGGATCGGGGGATGCTTTCCTGTTCTCAAATTGAGAAATGGCCTGCTTGTTAATTCCAACGGCAATAGCTAGGTCTTCCAGAGTCATTTTCTGAAAAAGACGTGCCTCTTTTAGTCGCTCTGGGTTTATTTTGTTTCCATATATCATTGTACATTAGCTCTCTTGTGATGGACTTTGGAAAATTATTTTAGGGAGACAAGCAATTCATTTTCGTCAATGTCGTTGGGTTGAGGAGTAACAACCTGTTCGGCATCATACGGATCGTGAATAAAATCTGTCCAGTTTTCTTCAAATGAAATATCAAGAGACGGTGTAAGCCGGACGGCGCGTACACTCAACAAACGGTCAAAGTGCGTATCAAATAAAATAAGTACATGTTCAGCTATATCCCCGACGTCTTTGCGAACAGCCTGCGTAAGTTGCTCCTGGGATGTGGCAATCCATTTTTCATCAGTAGGGAGGATACCAGGAAGTTGCAGTTCAAACTGCTCATACTGTACTTTGACGTTGTGGTTGAACGCGGCAGCACCGCATAGATAATGCTTTTCTTTGTCACGGCGCTTTCGAACTTGAGAGAACGTGCTTTCCGTCATGAAGGTAATCAAGATGCGTGCTTTTCCGTAGAAAAGTACAGGGACTTTCCAAGAACCTCTCCGACAAAGACCATTATCAACAATCCAGCCTAAATGGGAACATGTATCCTTAAGCTGCGTGATAATGAAGTTCCAGCGGTATTGACCATGACCAAGCCGTTCGGTAAGGCCGTAATCCTGCATCATATCCGGAATTTTGTCTTCCAGTGGACTGCGCAGCGATTCGACAATAGCGTGACTAATCTCGGACAGGCCAAGGCAAGTAGGTTCGGATGTAAGGTTCATGTGTACACCTCCAGTAATGTTTGATTCTATTTTACATAAATCGTATAAAAAGTCAAGTGTAAATGCGATAATATTAAAATAAATCAAATTTACTGCCGAACGATATACGAAAAGTCTAAAAAGAATTCTGGTATACCTAAATCCTTAAATGAGATTACGCGTTCAGGGTGCATAAATAGTCGATTGCCTCATATACAGTTGAAAATGTCAAGCATTTTTGCAGAGCCAGTGGTTACGTTTATCTGTGTCCTCTATACCGGGAAGTCCGTCCTGCAGCAAGCTTGATACAGTTCTTTTGGCATTTGTGACTGCCGTGGGATAGGCACGGGCGATTTTAGCGGTTATAGCAGAGTCGCCCTTTTTATAAAGCGGTTCCTTGGAGAGCAGCCGATTTATAACACGAGCTTTGTCGGCAACAGTCTGAATGGGCGGGGCATACATCTCATAATGCAGCATGAGCCAGTATTCAATACAACCAGTTGTCATCAGCAAGCGAACCTTAATATTGGGATCCTTGCGCAAGGATCGTAAGCGGTTGATAATTTTCAGTCTGGATTCCCATGCACCAATGTCTTTGGTTTCTACATCAAAGAAAAACCAGACTTTGTCTGTGACTTCTGCATAGTCCCGATACGTTGCGTCCTTCTTGTATTTGCTGTCTGCAACATCAAAAAGGCCGGTGGCTTTTGGGCGATGGATCGATGCAACGTCCTTACGCTCTGTTTGTCTCAGCAGAGCACCTCTACGAAGAACTTGGCATCACGCAGGATAATCTGGACACAGTTGGTGACGTAGATATTGAATGAATTGAGAACTGAGAGAAATGCTTGATTGCGCCGAATAGAAGATTATTCCTACTCGGCGCATTGTGCTATTGACCACAAAACTCCCTCACGATCCCCGCACTATCCTGCGCCGTATATCCCCAAAGCACCGAGCTAAGCACCTCAACGGCCTCCTTGCGCTTCCGATAATACGTCCGGGTGCTGATGTCTCGGATGTGCGGGCGAAGCTGGTCGATGATTTCCTCGACGTTCTGTAACTCCTGCGGGGAGAGGTAGGCGTAGTAGAGCAGCCAATAAAATTCTTCGCCGTTTTTGTGTTTGGCGCGCATGAGATCCACAGCGCTGTCTACAAGGCAGAGCATTTTATGGCTCTGCTCGATACACCTCGCCTGATGCTCCAACTCCGTACCGGATAGATCTGCGCCAGCCAGATAGACGGATTCCAGAAAATCCTCGATCGTCTTGCCGTAGTCGATCCGGAACCGGTTCCGAACCTGACGCACGGAAACCTCCAGACTCCAGACGACATCGCGGTATTTTCGCAGCAGCGTCCATGTATCGTGATAGTGCGGGTCTTCGGTCACGTCTGCCGCGGGCAGCTTATTCTTCGCCATTGTCGTTCGCTCCTTTCTGCCGGATTGTGAGTTCAAAATACCGCGTTTGCGTGCTGCCGCAGGAGAGCATCAGCCCCAGCCGAAGATCCTCCGCTTCGTGTTCCCATAAGACTCCGACGCAACCGGATAAGGGATATAACCTATACTGGAACCGGGGGCAGGTCGTGCAGCAAACGCCCTGTGTTTTCAAGAGCTTCAGGACTTCGGCAATCAGAATCTCTGTGTGCGATTTTGAAACGCTGATCGAGCAATCTGATGCGCAGTCTGGCTGCGCCATATCCTGTGCGCAGTCCTGCACGCGGATGCAGAGGTTCAGCGCCATTGCGACTTCTTCTTTGTCCACCATGACATCGGAGATCTGGAACATGGTGGACAGATAGTTCTGCAAATAGATTGCCGTTCCGCCGCGGCCGGGGAATGAAAATGTCTTGATGTATTCCAGCCGCGCGAATTTGCTGAGGATACGTCCAGCAGTTGCCTTGGAAACGCCCCAGCGTTTGCCAAGTTCGGCATAGGAAACGAGCGGGCTGCCGGTGCCGTTTCGCAGATAGACCACAGGCCCGGCCTCAGAACCAGCGACCTGATGGTCATTGTAGATCGCGTTCAGCCAGAGATCGAGCAGCGCGTCCATCTCGGAGCATTTTCCAAGACTGAGCAGCCGCGACGCCGCGCTCATCGGCAGAAAGAAGAAGCCGGAATCCTTCTGGCACGGGCAGCTATAATCCAGTACAGTGTTATAGCGTGGCCAGTCAAGGATGCGATACTGCACAAGCTGTCCGCGGCCAATCAGGTCGTATTCGATGAAGCGGTGTCGCTGGAGCAAATCAAGCTGCCGAAGAAGTTGACGGTTTGTGCGCGCACGGAACCACGTCCGCAGTTCCCGCAGTGGGCAGCTCCATTGACCGGGATGCACGATGCAACTGATGCCGCCGTAGCGCTGATAGGACGTGCGGAAGTTTGCGTAGCAGCAAAGCACCACATAATGAAAAAGACCGGAGCAACCGTTTGTACGGATGTTCCGGTCTGTGATCAGACTCTGTATGAATTGCCGGTAGATGCGGCATTTGGGGTAGTCTACGATTTGCTTGATTTCAAGTTTGTAATCGGTCATAGGGCAAAATCCTTCCTGAATGAGACGATGGAAATGGTCTTGCAAGTGGCAAAAAATAGGATTATAATTATCTTATAAAAGGGGAGTGCGAAAGCCAAATTCTATGAAGGGAAGGGCAATCATAAGCGTACCTGCTATGCGGAAAATTGCCTTAAAATTTTCCCTTATTTTTTCCCTTATGAGATTGGTTAACCGCGGTTAGGGGTGGTTAAAACGCTATTGAAAAGTTCACATATCCATAGAGAAATGCTGAAAAATGCAAACTTTAGCTATGGGTATCAAGCCTCGTTGGCAGTTCAAGTCCTTGTGCCCCTGCCATGATTGCCGAACACTATAGATGAAATGGCAAAAAAGCCAGTCATCTCAAGGGGTTCGGCAATTTTTTATTCTCAAAATTCTCAGGTAACTCCATAGATGAAATCGCAGCTTGCAGAGGTTCAAACAGGATTTGATACTAAAACCTAATTAAACGCTTTAATAATCCAATCGCGTCCGGTAATGCTGAA